>PVML01017335.1_pt1 | contig 267563 bp, 259 predicted proteins | sample 1853371 | NCBI WGS metagenome assembly PVML01 (sample SAMN08533508, study PRJNA380276) | Human gut metagenome, whole genome shotgun sequencing project. | isolation source: participant 1, chromium library | host: Homo sapiens | collected 2017
TTAGGCACAAGTTCATCAAGCGTATAGAATCCTACTTGGCGTCGATTGTATTCGGGATTTTCTTTGTGAAACATAGGAACACCTCATCAAATACCTTTTTCTTTTATTATACTCCTTCAAAGCAAGAAAAATCCCCAGAAGTATAACTTCTGAGGACTTTGTCTTCAACCTGAGTCTTCCTTTATTAAGGGAGACTTTTTTTGTTCTTTGTTTTGGTAAGATATGAAAAAGACCGGACACAAGGTCTCAGTCTTTCTTAACTATTTTTACCCTAAGGTTGCAATGGTACATCCGGAACCACCGGCACTTTGTGGGGCATATTCAAAACTTTTAACATGGCGATGACGGCGGAGATATTTGGTAACAGCATCACGGATGACACCTGTACCAATACCGTGGATGATGTCCACCTGACTCATGTTATTAAGTAGGGCTTGGTCAATAAAGGCATCAAGCTCTTGCATGGCTTCTTCGTAACGTTTCCCACGAAGGTCTAGACGGGCACGAGGACCGCCAGATGCCTTCTTGGCTTTTTTAACTACGTTAATCTGTTTCTTCTTAGGTTGTTGGGCTTCCGCTTGGGCACGAACAAGAGTGAATTCATCCGCCTTGAGTGTCATCTTGATGAGACCTACCTGGGCTTCCCAGTTACCATTTTTGGCTTGACTGGTAAGGGTACCACGTTGACCATAGGCGGTAACGATGATATCATCTCCGACACGAGGGGCACGCGCAGCCTTTTCTTTCTTGGCCTTACGAAGGACCTTATTCTTAGAGAGGTCCACTTGTGGGGCAAGTTTCTTGAGTTTTCCTTTGGCGTCGATAACTTCATGAGGCTTGAGTTGACTCTTATCGTGGAGATTTTTGAGAATACTATCGCTCTCAGCCAAGGCTGTATCCACCATCTCTTGAATTTCTTTCTGAGCCTTTTCGAGTTCCTTGTCGTACTCATGGGAGAATTCGTTATAGAGTTTCTTGACCGCACGGTTGAATTTAAGGTTCTCTTGCTCAACGTTCTTGATGTGCTCCAGACGTTTTTGTGTTTCCACAGTTTGGGCTTCAAGTTGCTCGATGATACGGTTGACATCACTATCAGTATCCGTGAGGTTTTCTGCTTCCTTGACAATAATCTCATTCAAACCGAGGCGGCGAGCAATCTCAAAGGCGTTTGAGCGACCTGGAACCCCCTGCATAAAACGATAGGTAGGGCTTAAAGTCGCTGTGTCAAACTCCATGCTGGCATTTTCCACATGTTGCGTCTCAATCCCATAGGCCTTAAGCTCAGGATAGTGAGTAGTAGCCATGGTTTTAATCTGGCTCAAACGGAGGTGCTCTAGGATTGCCATGGCTAGACTAGCCCCTTCCTGAGGGTCAGTACCAGCCCCAAGCTCATCGACCAAGACAAGACTGTTGCTGTCGGCAGCGTCCAGAATCTCGACAATGTGGGTCATGTGACTAGAGAAAGTTGACAAACTCTGTTCGATAGACTGTTCATCCCCGATGTCCGCAAAAATCTCTTGGAAAATGGCTACACGACTACCCTTATCAGCCAAAATTGGAAGGCCAGATTGAGCCATCAGTTGAGCTAATCCCAGAGTTTTAAGCATGACCGTTTTACCACCGGTATTGGGACCTGTAATGACAATGGCTGTGAGGTCCTCATCAAAGCGCAAATCGTTGGCCACTGGATTGACCAAGAGCGGGTGACGAACGTTAAGCAGTTGGAGTGTTTGGTTGTCACTAATCTTTGGAATAACCGCTTTCTTATCTTGGAGATAGAGGTATTTTCCTCGAATAAAGTCCATGTGACCCAAAATCCAAGCGTTGTTAGCGATAGCAGCAGCTTGCGGACGGAGTTGATCAGACAATTCATGCAGGATACGAGCCATCTCATGACGTTCGTCTGCACGTAATTGTGTAATTTCTTCGTTAAGCTGGATAACGGCGCGTGGCTCGATATATACTGTGTTTCCAGAGCTTGAGATGTCATGCACAACCCCAGCAATACGGTTACGGTAGGTATTTTTGACAGGAAGCACTGAACGACCATTACGACTAGCAATTAAACTTTCAGCCAACATGTGACCAGATTTCTTGAGAATGTCTTGCAAGGTCTGGCGAATAGCATCATCGCAAGATTTGAGTTGACGACGGATATTCTGCAACTCAGGGCTAGCAAAATGCTCAATGAAACCACCGTCATTGATACTTTGAAGGCTACCTTGTAGACTTGGGAAGGCTTCAATCTTTTCGAAAAGACGTTTGAGAGCGACGAGCTCAACATTTTCAAGGTCAGCGTAGAAGCGACCAAGGTCAGCTGAAGCTTGTAGCACTTTCTTGATGGCAATAAGCTCCTGAATGTTGAGGTCAGCATCCAGTTCCAAGCGACGCAAGGGCTCAGAAATATCTCGCAAGCTACCAATGGCAAAGCCATGGTGCTCTACGAAAATCTCAGCCATTTCTTGAATTTCTGTAAATTGATTTTGAATTCTTTCTGAATTGGTCATAGGCACCAAGTCACGTAACTCCGCCTGAGCCTGTTCAGTCTGCAGGTATTCTGTGAACTGGTCCTTGACCTTGTTAAATTCTAATTGGTCTAAAATCTTTGTGTTCATAGCTTCTATTATAGCACATTTGCCTATGGGGCGTGGAGGTGGGAAATGCCTGAGGTCGTTTTATGAGCGGCCTTTTGTCATCAGATGTTGACTAGCTACTTTTACAAAAGAGTCTCTCTAAAATAAGAGATTTTCAATTAAAACCAATGCTCTCATCTATGCTATAATAAACCTATGACTAATCAGAAAAAATTACTCCTAATTGACGGTTCATCCGTTGCCTTTCGTGCTTTTTTCGCACTTTATAATCAAATTGACCGTTTTCGTAACAATAATGGCCTTCATACCAATGCTATCTACGGTTTCCACCTTATGTTGGACAACCTGCTTGAGCGTATCCAACCGACTCATGTCTTGGTAGCCTTTGATGCTGGCAAAACAACTTTCCGTACCGAGATGTTCGCAGACTACAAGGCTGGTCGTGCTAAGACACCAGAGGAATTCCGTGAGCAGTTCCCTTATATCCGTGAGATGTTGGCTGCACGTGGTATCGCCTATTATGACTTGGCTCAGTACGAGGCAGACGACATTATCGGTACCTTGGCTAAGATGGCTGAAAATACCAGTGAGGACTATCAAATTACTGTTGTCTCTGGGGATAAAGACTTGATTCAGCTGACTGATGAAAATACTGTCGTTGAGATTTCGAAGAAAGGTGTGGCTGAGTTTGAGGCCTTCACACCTGACTACCTCATGGAGAAAATGGGGATTACTCCAGCGCAATTCATCGACCTCAAGGCCCTCATGGGTGATAAGTCCGATAATATTCCAGGGGTTACTAAGATTGGTGAAAAGACTGGTCTCAAGCTCCTCTTGGAACACGGTTCCCTTGAAGGTATCTATGAGCATATTGATGAGATGAAGAAGTCCAAGATGAAGGAAAATCTCATCAATGATAAGGAGCAAGCCTTCCTTTCTAAAACTCTGGCGACCATTGATACCCAGTCTCCTATTGAAATTGGCTTAGATGATACGGCCTTTACGGGACCTGACCTTGAAAAATTGGCAGCCTTTTATGACGAGATGGGCTTTGTTCAGTTCAAAAATGCCCTTGGTGGAGAGGCTGTTCCGCAGGATTTTGATGTGGCCTATGCAGAGCCTAGTCAAGTGACAGAAGCTCACTTTAGCTCTGACGATTTCTTCTATTTTGAAATCCTCGGTGACAATTATCACATAGAACCTATCATCGGTTTTGCTTGGGGGAATGACAAGCAGATTTATGCGTCTACAGATACAGACCTACTCAAATCAGAAGCCTTCCAGGCAGCTCTTTCAAAAGCTGTTAATATCTACGATTTCAAGCGAAGTAAGGTCCTTTTGAGCCATCTAGGTATTGACTTGCCTACGGCTAATTTTGATGCACGTCTGGCCAAGTATCTGCTCTCAACCGTTGAAGACAATGAATTGTCAACCATTGCCCGTCTCTATACGGACCTACCGTTAGAAACAGATGAAGTGGTCTATGGCAAGGGGGCTAAGCGTGCGGTTCCTGAAAAAGATGTCTTACTCAGCCACCTGGCTAAAAAAGTCAAGGTCCTTCAGGTTGCTAAACCGGTTATGCTTGAAAAATTGGCTGAACACGGTCAATCAGAGCTTCTCTTTGACATGGAGTTACCACTGGCAAATGTGTTAGCTAAGATGGAAATCGCTGGTATTAAGGTTAAGGGACAAACCCTTAACGAGATGGCAGTGGAAAACCAAGTAGTCATTGATAAATTGACCCAAGAAATCTACGAAATGGCGGGCGAGGAGTTCAATATTAACTCGCCTAAACAGTTGGGTGTTATCCTCTTTGAAAAAATGGGTCTACCTTTGGAATACACTAAGAAAACCAAGACAGGTTATTCAACGGCAGTGGATGTCCTTGAACGTTTGGCACCAATTGCTCCAATAGTAGCTAAGATTTTAGAGTACCGCCAAATCACTAAGCTTCAGTCTACCTATGTCTTGGGGCTTCAGGATTATATCCTTGAGGATGGTAAAATCCATACCCGTTATGTGCAAGATTTAACTCAGACAGGTCGTTTGTCATCAGTGGATCCCAACTTGCAAAATATTCCTGTTCGCTTGGAGCAAGGTCGTCTCATCCGTAAGGCCTTTGTCCCATCGACTGAGGACGCAGTGCTTTTAAGCTCGGATTACTCACAGATTGAGTTGCGCGTGCTGGCTCATATTTCGGGAGATGAGCATTTGATTGCAGCCTTTAAAGAGGGGGCAGATATCCATACCTCTACAGCCATGCGTGTCTTTGGCATTGAAAAGCCAGAGGATGTCACACCTAACGACCGTCGTAATGCAAAGGCTGTTAACTTCGGGATTGTTTATGGCATTTCTGATTTTGGTCTTTCTAACAACCTTGGCATTAGCCGTAAGAAGGCCAAGGAGTATATCGACACCTACTTTGAACGTTATCCTGGTATCAAGGCCTATATGGATAATGTGGTTCGTGAAGCCAAGGATAAGGGCTACGTAGAAACTCTCTTCCACCGCCGTCGTGAGTTGCCAGATATTAATTCTCGTAACTTTAACGTCCGCAACTTCGCAGAGCGTACAGCTATCAACTCTCCTATCCAAGGAAGTGCTGCTGATATCCTCAAGATTGCTATGATTAACCTAGACAAGGCTCTGGTAGAAGGTGGCTATAAAACTAAGATGCTCCTACAGGTGCACGATGAAATCGTCCTTGAGGTGCCAAACGACGAACTTGTAGCGATGAAAGCCTTGGTTAAAGAAACTATGGAAGCTGCAGTCGAACTCGCTGTCCCTCTCATCGCAGATGAGAATGACGGCCGCACATGGTATGAGGCAAAGTAAAACATGAAAGAAAATTTTCCATTTGCCTATTGAAAAACACCAGATATGCTAGTGGTTCCGAAAAGTTTTTAACGATGTATCAAAAAAGTCCCCCTAAAGTGTTATATTAGATAGGGGTTCCCGACCAGTAGCTAATATACTAATGAGACTTGCTAGTCGGGTCAGCTAGCAAAGGTGGTGCTGAAGTGGAACTATTCGGTGGTTTTTTAAGCCTTGGCCGGTAGCAGAGGCTTTCATCCGAAGAGCAAGTTACAAGTTCTAATCTATGAACTTAGAAAGGAAGGAATAACTTAGAACAGCTCTCAAATAAATTTGGAATAAACATTTCTAATTTTAGTTATATAATTAAATTGATTAGTCGTTAACCTTTATTTTATAATTAGATAAACAAATTTGAATTTCTGGAGTAGTAGTGCAATGAAAAAGGATAAATATAAGAATTTGATTTTCGCATATACGGTTTTATATACATTTGTAACGGTGCTAAACAGCATTTTGTATTTATATAACGGAATATATGAGGATCCGAGCGGAAACTGGCACGAAATAGACAGAGCAATCATAGTTTTAATAGGTGTAGTGGCATATGCTCTTGTTACAGAGCTGATTATAAAGCCTATGGTTCTAAGATATGCAGTTTCGTACATACCGACAGTTTTGCTTGCATTTTTTTATGTATGGTCTACGAGCTTTAGAGAAAATTTAGCTCAGTCCGCGTATATGGACATCTGGATAAATTTCACGTCTATGTTCGTTATATTTTGTATAGTCCATTTTATTGTGTACAAATGTAGAAAAAAGAAAGAGACAATGAAGTAAATTAATTCCAATTTATAGGATTGTATACGGCAAAGGTAGCAATTGAATATGGTAAAATTACTGATGGCTTTTTTAAAGCAGGACTTGTGCCAAAAGAAGTTGGTCCTAGTGGTGGAACATTAGCATTTTTACCCAAAGGAGTATCTTTGACTGGTTCTGTAATGTCATCGCCAAATGAGAAAGCCGATGATCAGTCAGATAAAAGTAAGGATCGTATCTGGGGTGGGTAGTCACTTTATGGCACCACAGACGATAGTTATTTCTTCTACAAAGTAGACTAATGATTAACAAGCTGAAACTGAAACGTTTCGGCTTTTTTGTTTTCGTCATAGTGACATTTATGTCACTATTTTTTATTGGCCGTATTACCTATAATAGAACCATAACTGAGAACAGCGACAGGAGTTCTTAATAAAAAGGAGTGTCGTACTATGATTGAATTTTTGATGTCAAAAAATGTGACTTATTTGGAGTTGTTTTATATCTTTTTGGGAGTAGTTCTTTCAAAGGTATACCTTGCTTTGCGTGGCCGGAAGCACGCTAAACGTGACGTATAACAAAAAGGGTAGCACTCAATGCTATCCTTTTTTGCTGTCTTCATAAGTTTTAATCATTTTCTTTTGTGGTGTGGCCATTGGGAACTGGTCGAAGTCCTCAGCCGCTACCCAGCATAACTCCTTATCGGTAGTGAGTTTGTCGTCATTGACGCTACCTTCTACCATCTCGATGGTCCATTTTTGGTGGCTGAAGGTATGTTTTACAGGTGTAAAATCATTGTTCGTCCACTCTGGATTAAGGGCATAATTTTCTTCAAAAATAGCCTTTTGAGAGACTGTCTCGAGAATATAATCATCCTTTTCAAAAAGGCTGAGTTGTTGACCAATAAAGTCCGTTTCCATGATAGGGAAGGACCAGAAACCACCTAGCAGACGTCCCTCGATATTTTTTTCGAGCAGAAATTCACCCTTTGCATTTCTGATAATAAAAGCTTGAATTTGCATAGGTTTAGGCTTCTTCTTAGGCAATTTGATAGGGTACTTGTCATAAGTTCCATTGAGATAGGCTGCACAGAAAAAGCGAATAGGGCTTTCGTCTGGTCTTGGATTTTTAGCCGATTCGATATCGGTCCCAAGGTCCATAAGCGCCTGATTAAAGTCCCCTGGACGGTCAGGGTCAATCAAAATGTCCATAATCGCTTGGAAAATCTTACGATTTTTGGCGTCTCCAATATCGTAATTAACCTCAAAGAGACGAGCCATGACTCGCATAACATTACCATCAACAGCGGGTTCTGGGAGCCCAAAGGCGATGCTAGAAATAGCACCAGCAGTATAGGGCCCGATGCCCTTGAGTTTGGCAATATTGTCATAAGTATCTGGAAACTGACCATCAAAGTCATCCATGATTTGTTTAGCAGCCTTTTGCATGTTTCGGACACGTGAATAGTAACCTAACCCTTCCCAAGCTTTGAGAAGCTTCTCTTCTGGAGCTTCAGCCAAATCTTTAACTGTTGGAAACCAGTTTAAAAAGCGCTCGTAATAGGGAATGACAGTCTGAACCTGGGTTTGTTGTAGCATGATTTCACTGACCCAGATATAGTAGGGATTTTTAGTTCTTCGCCACGGTAGGTCTCGTTTCTCTCGATCGTACCAGTCCAGGAGGGTACGACGAAAAGAGGCGATTTTCTCAGCATCCCACATGACAATGCCGTATTCTTTTAAATCTAACATGTCTCTATTGTAGCAAAGAAATCTTTTTTCAAAAAATTATGCGTTTTTCTGTTAAAAAGATTGACAAAAGTAAGCGTTTACATTATACTAAGAGTGTAAAGAAGATAAGGATTCATCAAGGAGGTAAAAGCCATGGTGAGAGTCAATATTTCAAGGTACAAAATCGGAGACTGAGATCTCTAAACAAAACAGTAGGCAAAACAAATAACTTTATCAATCATCTCTGAGGAGCGTGACCGCATGACAGTAGGACGTTACAAGAACGGAGATTAATTCAGTCGCATAAAATAGTTACAAGGGAGTGATACCACCAGAAGTCGAAGGCTAAACTCAAATCTGTTAACTTAAGAAGAAGTGAGGTAAAGCTCATGAGAAATGTTAGTAGGTATAAAAAAGGAGACACTTAGGTTGTTGCGTAAAATAGCCTAAGGAGTGATACCCATGCCACACGAAACGTAAATCCTATATTCTTAAGATGAACGAGGTGAGTTCATGAAATATATCAGTAGGTATAAAAACGGCGATTAAAAATGTTGCATAAAATAGCTACAAGGGAGTGATACCACCAGAAATCGAAAGCTAAACTCAAGATTAACGTCAAAAAGTGAGGTAAAGCTCATGAGAAATGTTAGTAGGTATAAAAATGGAGACACTTAAGCTGTTGCGTAAAATAGCTTAAGGAGTGATACCGATGCCAAATGAGTAAACTATCGACAAAAGTTAAATGCTTAAATCTTGTAACAAAGTACCGAGGTGACGCTTATGTTGATGTTTGATGTAAGTCGTTATAAGAACGGCGACAAGTAAATCTCATTGAGTGGTCAATGGGGAGATAGGTCTCAAATCATACGAATCAGAGGTGATTACTATGATGATGAATTTAGGACGTTATAAAAATGGAGACACTTCAAGTTATTGCATAAAATAGCTTAGGGAGTGATACCAATGTAATAGAAAATTTACAATACAAAAAAGTTATTTGTAAGTTGATGGAGGTAATCTATGATTGCTAGGTATAAAAATGGTGACACACAATGACTCCTCCTTATGAAAATATTTTTTACAAAATTCCAAAAGGATGTTCTAATGACAATTGAAGAATCTTAAAAGCTCATTCTAGCGTGTAAGAATGAGCTTTTTGATATGTTGAATTTTGCTGAAAGTTACTTAATCCTTATTGTTTAACTGGACCTTTCGTAGGAGAGCCAGTCTTTTTTGTTCTTCGACTAGAGCCATAAAGATTTGGTATTGATTTTTAAGATGCGGCAGGAAGCTCTTAGGAATCTTGCTATCAAAGCTTAGGTTGTTCAGAAATATGGGGGCGCTACTGTCTCTATAGATTTGTCCTTGGAAGAAGTAGTTGTCGGTCACGATATCAATTGAGATACGTGATGAGCGCCATCGACGTTTGCGCATGTACTTGGGTTTCCAACGAATCTTAAGTTGTTGGTCCTTGATATACCACCCCATGATGTCTATTTTAGCGGTCTGTTTCGTTTTGTCATCACAGTAGGTTACTGGTACGCTTAGAACCTGTTGGCTTCTTGGTGAGGTTAAGAAGGGATGAAAATCAGGAATGAAGTCGTAGTCCTTGCTGGATACTTCCGAAAGACCGTTTTCTTCTCGTATTTTGCTACGACTGGCGTACTTGAAGAAGTCAAAACTCTTATCCTGTCTTTCTAGTCGATCAGCCTCTAATTGATATCTTGCCACCTGATCACCGATATTTTTAGTCGTCTTGAGGTAACGCATGATTTCTGCATCCTTGTAGTAAAGAGCGACGAGATTTTTTAGACGCTGACTAGGGTCCAGAGAGTGTAACTTGTCTGGAAAAGACAAGATTTGTATGCTATGAACAGAGGCCAAAGGGACAGCAGCGATGCCTGATAAGACCTTGTCTTGTTCAAAGAGGGAGACGGTATCAAAATGACTGGTATGTCCAAGCGAATGTCTTATGTCAACAACAAAGAGGTTATTGTCCTGTTTAAAAGTGATAATATAGGTATCACTCGGACCTAAGTTTTTAAGGTTATATTCTAGGGAAGTAATAGGAATATTATAGTAGTGGTTAAAGGTTGGAAGTCCTAGTTTTTCTCCTAATTTCTTTTTATGATAAAGCATTCTCTTATTTTAGCATGAAGTTTGACCGGAGAAAAGATGACGCATAGGGCTTAATTTTTTTATGAGGGAAAATTTCTAACTCTTTACTTTTTCCTTGCATTATCCCTCAAACTTTGGTAGAATTATATCTTGTGAGTGCACCTCACTTACTCGTGGCGAAAGACCATGAGTCATTAGACCAAAAGAGGAGGAAAATATCAATGGCTAAATACGAAATTCTTTATATCATTCGTCCAAACATTGAAGAAGAAGCTAAAAACGCTTTGGTAGCACGTTTCGATTCTATCTTGACTGACAACGGTGCAACTGTTGTTGAATCAAAAGATTGGGAAAAACGTCGTCTTGCATACGAAATCCAAGATTTCCGTGAAGGACTTTACCACGTTGTTAACGTTGAATCTGATAACGATTTTGCTCTTAACGAGTTTGACCGTCTTTCAAAAATCAACGGTGACATTCTTCGTCACATGATCGTTAAACTTGACGCGTAAGAAGGTAAATTATGATTAATAATGTCGTACTCGTTGGTCGCATGACCCGTGATGCGGAACTTCGTTACACACCAAGTAATGTTGCTGTTGCAACATTCAGCCTTGCGGTTAATCGTAACTTTAAAGGTGCTAATGGTGAACGTGAAACTGACTTTATTAACTGTGTTATCTGGCGCCAGCAGGCTGAAAATTTGGCTAACTGGGCTAAGAAAGGTGCATTGGTTGGAATTACAGGTCGTATTCAGACCCGTAACTATGAAAATCAACAAGGTCAACGTGTTTACGTAACTGAAGTTGTCGCTGATAATTTCCAAATGTTGGAAAGCCGTGCGGCACGTGAAGGTCACAGTGGTGGTTCTTACAACGCTGGAGGATTTGATAATTCAAATTCATTCGGTGGAGGAGCTTCAACTGGTGGTTCATTTGGTGGATCACAACCTGCACAATCTACACCAAACTTCGGTCGTGACGAGAGTCCATTTGGTAATTCAAATCCAATGGATATTTCAGATGACGATCTCCCATTCTAAGAATGGACAAAACGAATTAAATATATAAAGGAGAAATAAACATGGCTCAACAACGTCGTGGCGGATTCAAACGCCGTAAAAAAGTTGATTACATCGCAGCTAACAAAATCGAATATGTTGATTACAAAGATACTGAGCTTCTTAGCCGTTTCGTTTCAGAACGTGGTAAAATTCTTCCACGTCGTGTAACAGGAACTTCAGCTAAAAACCAACGTAAAGTAACAACAGCGATTAAACGCGCTCGCGTTATGGCACTTATGCCTTACGTAAACGAAGACTAAAAATAATGCCCTCGACTGAGGGTGTTTTTTTCTGGCTTGATTTTATGGGCTTTTTTCTTTTTAGGCTTGTGTGTTGAGTGTTATTTTATACTTTAGGGAAAAAGAAAAACCAACTGGTCTTCTCATTTATCTTGAGGAGCTAGTTGGTTGTTTTGTGGTATATAGAGTGTGTTTTCTAAGAAATCATCAAATTTTTGGTCGTTAACGAGGATATCGACATTATCTTTGAAGACCTTGAAGCGGTTTGATAACCAATGTGTTTTGATATCTGCCCAATTATTGAAGCGGCTCCACCTATAAGGAAGTGTTGGGTCCTGTTTTTCAAAGACATAGATACTGCCATCTTTTTCGTAAGTTATAGCCGTGTGGAAATTGCTGACATCACCAGGGCTATTTTGAAAGACTGAGAGGAGTTTAACCTTTTCTGGAAACTTGAGTCCAGCTTTTTTCCAAGCTTTAAGGAGCTCATCCGTAGACTGGTAGCTGATATTATCTCCAAAGAGGAGACTATAGAGAGCTTGATCCTTGGAAGTTAGCTCTTTGTGGCGTGACTTAAGATCTATAAATTCGTTTTGAGAGGGGAGGTCCAATTTGGTGAGGTCCTCTGAGCTTGTAATAAGGTCATGAAGAAGGAGGAACGATGTTCGTCGGCAGTTTAAGTCATCAGTAAAATGTGATTTGTTATCTTCGAAAGTTTTTTCATTAAGGAAGGTGACGAATTGATTTTGATCCTTGCCGATTTTACTTTGGGTCCATTTTCTGACAACAGGTTGGAGATTTGTATTTTCCTGATTGTAACGACTAATATAAGGGGCTAGATTGTCCCAGTCTTTTGTCGGAATACCCTTGCTTTTTAAGGCTTTTGCTAGCTGTTTTTCCTGAGTGGAAGTCGTCACATTGTTAAAACTATAGTAAGCTTGATAGTTTTTCTGAGTATTCTTGTGGCCACAAGCCATAAGTAGTAGGCAGCAAGCAATGATTAGTAGAGGGAATTTGATACGCATCTATTGGAATTCTTTCTTTTGTCTATTAACTTTAACATTTTAGTATAGAATAGCCAACTGTGTCAAGATTTCTGACGTAAAAAAGCACCCTTATGGGTGCTTGAGGTTGATTAAGATGCAGGTGCGTAAGTACTTTGGACGTTGTAATGACGTTTGAAGAAGTATTTGGCAACACCAGCGATGACACCAATGATAAGGATTACAATTGGTGAAAGACCAGGGTTGAGGTAGCTTGGAAGAAGGGCTGTAAGACTAAAGAGAGCAAACCATGCAATAAAAGAGAGTGTGATGACGGTCATGCTGAACCACCATTTTGGACGTTCTTCTTTTGGTTTGTTATTGTGACGGTAGATGTAGTGATAAGGGGTATACATAGCAAGGCCTCCAATGAATGACACTGAAAGAAGGGTTGTGAGGCCGTAGCTAGTTTGTGTACCTGAGAAACCAAAGATAGCGTTCATGATAGCAACGATGGCTAGAAGGAAGAGTGAGGTATCAAGCCACATCTTCCAAGGAGTTTTATCTGTTTCTGGCACTTCTTTGTTAGGCTTACCAGTTTCAGGTTTTTGGTGTTTTTCAGGAGAGAAACTAGCTGCCCAAACAGTTGGAGCACCAAGGAGTCCACGTCCTGTAATTCCTTTTTTCTGATTTTCGATAAGTTCAGGAATGACATTGCCAAGAATGTCTTTGATTTCTTGGTCTGATTTACCATCTTTGATGAGTTGGTTAGTTGCGATGTGGATAAATTCTTGGTTTTTCTTGGTGAGTTTTTGGATGTCCATGAGATGACCTTTCGATAAATAGTATTATTTTTTTAGTTTTGTAGTTTAGGGAAAAGAAGAGGCTCTATATTAGAACCATTTTTTCCTGATAAAGTAGATAACAACGCAGGATGACCCGAAGACTGCCATGAAGAAGATGACCCAAAAGGCGTTATCTAAATCGTTTAGTGGCATAGAATTGTTTTTAAAGTTCATACCGTAGGCGGAGAAGATAACGGTTGGGATATCCAGAGCCATAGTCATGAGAGCGAGTGTTTTCATGATTGTGTTCTGGTTATTGCCGATGATAGAGGCAGAGGTTTCAGCCATGGCATTCAAGACGTTTTCATAGATGCCTGCCATCTCAATGGCCTGTTGGGTTTCAACCAGCGTATCTTCCAAGAGATCCTCGTCCTCGATATATTTCTTCAAGCTAGAGGCGTTACCTGTTAGCTTTTTGACAATACGCTCATTCATCTTAAGTGATGCTTTAAGATAGACAATGGATTTTTCCAATTCCATCATGTCAATCAAGTGCTCGTTTTTAGTCGCATTTTCCAACTGAGCTTCCAATTTATCGCTCTGGCGGTCGATAGAACGTAGGGCGGTTAGGTAAAGTTGAGCGTTGCGATAGAGAATCTGAAAGACAAAACGGGTCTTCATGAAGGTGTAGAAGTTACGCACACGGTGGTTGAGGAAGTTATCCATAAGGCTGATGTCCTCAAGACAGGTAGTAACGACTACCTCATCGGTAACGATGATACCTAATGGGATAGTGACGTAGTAACTTTTGTTATTACGCTCTTCTTGGGTTGGAACGTCGACCAGAATCAGGGTGTAGTCATCTTCGACATCGATACGTGAAGTTTCTTCCACGTCCAGAGGGGCGCGGAGGTCTTGAATATCAATGTTAAACCGTTCTGCGACCTTCATGGCTTCTTCTTGGGAAGGGTTCACCAAATGAATCCAAGCACCAGGCTCGAATGTTTCAATTTCTTTGAATTCTTTTCCGGTGGATAAGAACATTTGTTTCAATGGGAACCCCTCCTTTGTCATTAAGTAAGCGCTGGCATCTTGATTATAAAAGGATTTTTACAATCGCTTTTAAGTCTAATTAACACTGCTCTTAGCTTTTTTAGTGCTGTCAAAAGAGGCTTGGGATGATGTTCCTTGCCTTTTTTAGACACTCCACCATTATACTACATTTGAAACATTTTGGGGCTGGATAAATTGAAATTTTGTTATAATTATGAGAGAAAGTCGGGATGGATTTTCCATCCGTCTGTAGAAAGGAGCGGCAGTAGCTTTTGGGCTAGGGCCTCTTAAAAAAATGCAAGATAAGTTAGTGATTCATGGAGCAAGAGCTCACAATTTAAAAAATATCGATGTGGAGATTCCGCGTGATAAACTGGTGGTGGTGACGGGCTTGTCAGGTTCTGGTAAGTCTTCTTTGGCCTTTGATACCATCTATGCAGAGGGGCAACGTCGTTATGTTGAAAGTCTCTCGGCTTATGCCCGCCAGTTTTTGGGAAATATGGAGAAACCTGATGTGGACTCGATTGATGGTTTGAGTCCTGCTATCTCCATTGACCAGAAAACAACAAGCAAAAACCCTCGTTCGACGGTCGGAACGGCAACAGAGATTAATGACTATCTTCGTCTTCTGTATGCGCGTGTGGGTGTCCCTTATTGTCCTAATGGTCATGGAGCCATTCAGTCGTCCTCTGTGGAACAGATTGTGGACGAGGTTCTAGCTCTTCCTGAGCGTACGCGTATGCAGATTTTAGCGCCGATTGTTCGTCGTAGAAAAGGGCAACACAAGGCCGTTTTTGAGCGTGTACAAAAGGACGGTTATGTTCGTGTTCGTGTAGATGGTGAGATTTACGATGTCACAGAAGTGCCAGAGTTGTCTAAGTCTAAAATGCATAATATAGAAGTGGTTGTGGACCGCTTGGTGAATAAGGATGGTATCCGTAGTCGTCTCTTTGATTCGGTGGAGGCGGCCCTTCGTTTAGCAGATGGCTACTTGATTGTGGATACCATGGATGATAATGAGCTGCTTTACTCAGAACATTATTCTTGTCCGGTTTGTGGCTTCACAGTGCCAGAGTTGGAGCCTCGTCTCTTTTCATTCAATGCGCCATTCGGCTCTTGTCAGACCTGTGATGGTTTGGGTAATAAACTAGAAGTTGATATGGATTTGGTCGTTCCTGATGCTAGTAAGACCTTACGTGAAGGTGCTCTGGCGCCTTGGAATCCTATTTCGTCCAACTATTATCCAGCTATGCTTGAGCAGGCTATGGAGCAGTTCGGCGTGGATATGGATACGCCATTTGAAAATCTTAAAAAAGAAGAACAAGATTTGATTCTCTACGGATCTGGGGATCGTGAATTCCATTTCCATTATGTTAATGATTTTGGTGGGGTGCGTGATATTGACATTCCTTTTGAAGGGGTTGTGACTAATATCAATCGTCGCTATCACGAGACCAATAGTGATTTCACTCGCAATGTCATGCGAGGTTATATGAATGAGCTGTCATGTCCAACTTGTCATGGCTATCGTCTTAATGAAGCGGCACTCTCAGTTCGTGTTGGTGGTGAGAATGGCTTAAATATTGGTCAAATCTCTGATTTGTCTATTTCAGATCATCTTAAGGAAATCGATAACCTTGAATTAGGTGAAAATGAGGGAGTGATCGCTCGTCCAATTGTTAAGGAAATCAAGGATCGCTTGACTTTCTTAAATAATGTAGGTCTTAATTATTTGACTCTCTCTCGTATGGCTGGAACCCTTTCAGGTGGTGAGAGTCAGCGTATCCGTTTGGCGACACAGATTGGCTCTAACCTTTCTGGAGTCCTATATGTGTTGGATGAGCCTTCTATTGGGCTTCATCAGCGTGATAATGATCGCTTGATTTCAAGTCTTAAAAAAATGCGTGACCTGGGCAACACCTTGATTGTGGTAGAGCATGATGAAGATACCATGCGTGAGGCTGACTGGCTTATCGATGTGGGACCTGGTGCTGGTGCTTTTGGTGGTCAAATCATGGCCTCTGGAACCCCAGAGGAAGTGGCTAAGAACAAGAAATCAATCACTGGTCAATATCTGTCAGGTGCCAAATCAATTCCCGTACCGACGGAACGTCGTGTAGGTAATGGTCGTTTTATCGAGGTTACAGGAGCTAGCGAAAATAACCTTAAGAATGTGTCTGTCCAGTTTCCACTTGGAAAGTTGATTGCAGTCACAGGTGTTTCTGGTTCAGGAAAATCAACTTTGGTTAACGGAATTCTCAAGAAAAAAATTGCCCAAGAGCTCAATCGCAATAGTGAGAAGCCAGGTAAACACAAATCAGTGACAGGAATCGAGCATATCGAGCGTTTGATTGATATTGACCAAAGTCCAATTGGGCGTACACCTCGTTCTAATCCAGCGACTTACACAGGCGTCTTTGACGATATTCGTGATCTTTTTGCCCAAACCAATGAAGCCAAGATTCGAGGTTACAAGAAGGGGCGTTTCTCTTTCAATGTCAAGGGTGGCCGTTGTGAAGCCTGCTCTGGTGATGGTATTATCAAGATTGAGATGCACTTTTTGCCTGATGTTTATGTCCCTTGTGAGGTTTGTCATGGCACACGCTATAATTCTGAGACCCTAGAGGTTCGTTATAAAGGGAAAAATATCGCGGAGATTCTGGATATGACAGTTGATGACGCAGTTGACTTCTTTGCGGCTATTCCTAAGATTGCTCGTAAGGTGCAGACGATCAAGGATGTGGGACTTGGGTATGTGACCTTGGGACAACCAGCAACAACCCTCTCAGGTGGTGAAGCACAACGTATGAAACTGGCTAGTGAGTTGCACAAACGCTCTACTGGGAAGTCCTTCTACATTCTGGATGAACCGACGACTGGTCTCCATACAGATGACATTGCACGTCTTTTGAAGGTGCTTCAGCGTTTTGCGGATGATGGCAACACTGTTCTCGTGATTGAGCACAATCTGGATGTTATCAAGACCGCAGACCATATCATTGATTTGGGTCCTGAAGGCGGTGTCGGTGGAGGTACCATCGTAGCTACAGGGACTCCAGAAGAGGTAGCAGCTGTTCCAGAAAGCTACACAGGACAATATCTGAAAGAAAAATTGATATAAAGGAAAAAGGCTCTTTGAGTCTTTTTTTTTGCTTTAGGCTGGTTTAAGTTGAGTTTGGTATTCTCTTGTTAAGAAAAAAACATACAGGAGTCAGACTATGGTTAAAAAGCGTTTTTTTATAGGCTTTAATGGTATTCTTCTAGCCCTATTTCTAGATGTTTGTCTTTTGATTAGCATCCGTACAGTGGATCATCACGGCCATTTTCAATCAGCAACAGATAAATGGGAAACTTTGCTTTACGTTTTAGGAATTTATTTTACTTTTCTCCTTTTTGAAGTGATTTTTTATCTTATTCTGAAACACCGTAGAAATAAACAAGTTTTGGAACAGGTCTTATAAAGGCCTGGATTTTTGTATTCAGTGATAGTGACATTTATGTCACTATTTTTTTGAAAAGAGAGAACTTATAATGGCCTTATACCCAAACCCACTAGGTTACCAAGACGACTAGTTTTTTGAATAGTCCAAGTGGTTATTGCTGTATTTATTTTTGAAAAGAAAGGAGAAATAAGAATGCGAACTAAGGTATATGGCGAAGAGCTCACTGCTGAAACGTTAGAAAATGTCACAGGGGGTGATTTTGTATCTAGACCTCAAACCTTACCTGAACGATTGGGTTGGAACAAATGGTGGTTGAAAAGAAAATACCCTTATGGTGATTAAAAGTTACCATGAGCACCAAGTATGGGAAAGAGAAATATGGATAAACAGAAGAATAATCTTATTAGAAGTTTAAGCATTGTTATCGTGATCGTCTGGCTATTTATTGTGATGATAAATGCTACGCTAAGTTTCACCGAAGGCGATGCCTTTATTGACCATTGTCTCGTCTGGTCAACACTTTCGCTAGCTTTTTCTTTGTTTGCGCTTATGGTAGCGGGTAGGGACAAGGAGAAATGATTTTCTCTGTTGATTGCTATAGTCTCAGGTTGAGTTTATATACTTAGCCTTTTCTTTTTGTCTTTAATTCTATGGAATAGTGACATTTATGTCACTATTTTTTATCTTGTTAAGCTCTTATAATGAAGTCATAGCTTGGACTTAGTAGCTAAAGTGCTAATTAAATAGAAAAAGGAGAGAAACATGGTAATTAGTGTTATGGTACCCTTGCTATTGTTAATGGGTAAAAAGTAAGATGTCACACAGTAAACAAATAAGGAGAACACATGAAGAAAATACAATTTATTTTGATGGCGAGTTTTGTTTTAGGTACTTGCCAGTTAGCAGTGCTTAGTGGAGCAGCGGACGAGTTAGATGTTAAGGAATCTACAATCGAATTATCCAATAATTTTGTTGAGAATAGTCAGGTAGATAATGTACAGAATTCTTCCGAAACAGCCTCCGAACAAGTGGTTGAGAAGGCTGAATCTAATAGTGAGGCAAAGGAAGAAAATTATCTTCTTCCGTCATCACAGACAGGAGTGGCTGAGACAGAAGTGAGGTCCGAAGAGGTTTCGGTTGAAACTTATGAAAAGAATCTTGAAAACCTGAAGCAAGTCTCTTACAGTGATGTCACAAATATGTTGACTGAAGATGGTGGGGACCATATTCTTTATGTTGGCCGGCCAACTTGCTACTATTGTCGTCAAAATTCTCCAGTTTTGAAGGATTTCAATACGCTGATTGATGGTCAGCTTCTTTATTACAATACAGATTCGGATCAGTTGGACCGTGAGTCTCGTAAAATACTATTTGATAAGCTAGGTATTCCAGGTACTCCAAGTGTAATTCGTCTCAAAAATGGTCAATTGGTTTCAGGCTATCTTGGCAGTGCCCCGGATGCCCAAGCTATTTATCAGGCTGTTTTCAAGGAAGAAACTGAGAAAACGGAGACACCAGAGGTAACAGAGGTAGTAGAGAAGGCGGAAAAAACCTTACCGGAATCACCCTCTGAGGATACTATCAAGGATGGTGGCGAGAATACAGTTAATCATACAGACCAGTCTGTTAATAGCCTAATGTCTCAATTTAAGCAAGTTTTTAGGAATCTAACAGACCTGCTTATAAGTCTTTTAGGGAAATTTATCTAACAGACTACTTTCTAAGTCGAGAAATAAAAGAATTTATCAAATATGATTACCAACTATCTACGAAAAGCGAGCCTTTGTGTAAGGCTAATAAAGTCAGAGTTTCATCTGGCTTTTTCTTTATGGCATCAAAAACTCTAAGCAGGCTTAGCCTGCTAACTCATGACAGAAAAGAAAGTTCGGCTTATAATGAAGGTGAACAATACCAATCCGTTGTATTTAATAGGGCTTTGCCTAGCCTGTATCAAAAACTGGATGAACAAGAGTTATGAGATAACTCGAATATGCCTTGAGCATGAAAATAAAATTACTAATAGCCTCTTGTTCTATTGTTCAATAGTTAACAGGAGGTTTTTGTAATGGAAGTTATGATTGAAACTTGTTGTGGAATTGATGTCCACCAAAAGTCTATCGTTTGTTGTATTCTAGATGGTCCACTAGAAAGCAATAAACCTAAAAAGATTCAGAAAAAATTTGGTACAACAACTATAGCTCTCCAAAACGCCTTAGATTGGTTATTGGAAAATCACGTCACACATGTCTTTTTTGAAAGCACTGGCCAATATTGGGTACCACTCTTTAATATATTCTCAGACTCAGAACTCAATTTGATATTAGCTAACCCCCAACATATTAAGAATGTGCCTGGTCGAAAAACAGACATGAAAGATGCCGAATGGATTGCACAGCTCGGACGTTGTGGACTTATTGAGCCATCTTACATTCCAAGCCCTGAAGTGATGCAGTTACGTTTACTCACTCGTAGGTTACGTTCTTACAAACAACGTCAAACTCAAATAAAGAATGAGATTCATAACCTCTTACAACGTGCTAATATCAAACTAACCAGCTATCTTTCTGATATCTTCTCTAAGACAGGACAGTCTCTTTTAACGCTCTTTATCAATGGGGAACTCATTGATTATGACAATGTGACAGCTTGTATTCACAAGCATGTCAAAGCAAGTCCCGAAGAATTAATGGAGGCCATGAATGGGAAGTTGTCACTGGAGGATCGATTTCTCTTGGAGCAAAGCCTAGAAGAATATCAATTGTATCAAAAACTCATGAATAAATTAAGGAGTGAAATAATAGCTTATATCGAAAAGGAGTTTCCCTGAAGAAAATAGATTACTTCAAATGATTCCTGGTGTGAGTGAAACTTGTGCAGCCACTATTTTAGCTGAGATTGGACCAGATGTGAGAGCTTTTCAATCAGACGCACACTTAGCTTCTTGGGCTGGGCTCTGCCCAGGATCTTATGAAAGTGCTGGCATTAAAAAATCCTCACATATCACGCAAGGAAATCGATATATCAAGCAGGCTTTGACCATGTCGGGATTGATTGTGGCTCACTCTAAAGACAATGCGTTTTCATCTTTTTATAGCAAAATTTCCCAAAGAGGAAGTAAGATGAAAGCCGTCATTGCTTGCGCACATAAGCTACTTCGTATCATTTACAAAATTCTCGCAACACACCAAGAATACGACAAAGAAAAAGTGCTAGGACTGAGGCAACAGTTCTAACACCAAAAATTTAAAAAATCTCAATTACAGTATAGCACAAGAAGAGTTTTTTGCGCTATTTTTAATGTTTTTTTCAAATAAAAAACAATCTAAAATGTCAATTTAATCCTTTAAAGTCTGAAAATTTGGTATAATTAACCTAAAATACCAAAGGAGTAATTCATAATGCAACGTAGACTTGAACGATTTGATGCCAAACTTGCCCAATCAGGCCTTGATGCCTTGTTGGTGACAGGACAAAAAAATATCTATTATTTAACAGATTTCTGGGGGACAAATGCGACTGTCTTCATTACTAAGAATCGTCGCCTCTTCTTAACGGATTCACGTTATATCCTCATTGCCAAACAATCTGTGCATGGCTTTGATATTATCGAAAGTAAGGATCCACTTAAGGATATTGTTAAAATTATCGAGGCTGATAAACTTGAAACAATCGGTTTTGACAATCAGGTGTCATTTGCTTACTACCAAGGTCTTCAAGCGATTTTTGAAGGCTACACTTTGTCACCACAAAGCAACTTCATGGAAGAGTTGCGTATGATCAAGGACGAAAAAGAATTGGCAACTATCCGTAAGGCTTGTTCTATCTCAGACCGTGCCTTTACAGATGTGCTTGATTTCATTAAACCAGGTCAAACAACAGAGCTACAAGTAGCAAACTTCCTAGATTTCCGTATGCGTGAGTACGGAGCTTCAGGGATTTCCTTTGAGTCTATCATTGCTTCAGGTTACCGTTCAGCTATGCCTCACGGGGTTGCTTCAGAAAAGGTTATCCAATCTGGTGAGACCTTGACTATGGACTTTGGATGCTACTACAACCATTACGTTAGCGATATGACTCGTACTATCCATATTGGTGACACTACTGATGAGGAGCGTGAAATTTATGATATCGTTCTACGTTCTAATCAGACTTTGATTGATGCGGCTAAGGCTGGCATGACACGTCGTGACTATGATAAGGTTGCGCGTGATGTTATTGTCGAAGCGGGGTACGGTGACTACTTTACACATGGTATCGGACACGGTATTGGTCTTGACATTCACGAGATTCCTTACTTTGGTAATTCTGATGAAACTATCGAAGCTGGTATGGTCTTGACGGACGAGCCAGGTGTTTATTTGGCTGATAAATATGGTGTTCGTATCGAAGATGACATCATTATCACAGAGAATGGTTGTGAATTGATTACCCTTGCGCCTAAGGAGTTGATTGTTCTCTAAGATTTGGAGGAATACTTTATGCCAAACCGTTTATCTTGGCAAGATTATTTTATGGCTAATGCAGAGCTGATTTCTAAGCGTTCTACTTGTGACCGTGCCTTTGTTGGGGCTGTTTTAGTCAAGGACAAGCGTATTATCGCTACAGGTTATAACGGCGGGGTTTCTGAGACTGATAACTGTAACGAAGTAGGTCACTATATGGAAGATGGTCATTGTATTCGTACGGTACACGCAGAGATGAATGCCCTTATCCAATGTGCCAAAGAGGGGATTTCTACCAAAAATACAGAGATTTATGTGACTCATTTTCCTTGTATCAACTGCACCAAAGCCCTTCTGCAAGCTGGTATCGTAAAGATTACTTATAAGGCTAATTATAGACCGCACCCATTTGCGATTGAGTTGATGGAACAAAAGGGTGTTTCTTATTTACAACATGATGTTCCAGAGGTTCACTTAGGAATGGATGACTAGTTTGTTCATTGAAGAAAGCCTGAGGATTGGGCTTGAATCTATAAAACATTTGAGCCATGCTGTCATTTATGGTAGAATAAACTGATAATAATTTTTTACAAAGAGGTATTTAATAATGATTGAAGCAAGTAAACTCCGTGCGGGTATGACTTTCGTAACTAACGATGGCAAATTGATCAAAGTTCTTGAAGCTAGCCACCACAAACCTGGTAAGGGTAACACAATCATGCGTATGAAATTGCGTGATGTTCGCTCAGGTTCAACTTTTGATACTAGCTACCGTCCAGAAGAAAAATTTGAACAAGCAATCATCGAAACAGTACCAGCACAATACTTGTACCAAATGGATGATACTGCATACTTCATGAACACTGAAACATATGACCAATATGAAATCCCAGTAGCCAACGTTCAAGAAGAATTGAAATTTATCCTTGAAAACTCAGAAGTAAAAATCCAATTCTACGGAACAGAAGTTATCGGTGTGCAAGTACCAACAACTGTTGAATTGACTGTTACTGAAACACAACCATCAATCAAAGGTGCAACAGTTACAGGTTCAGGTAAACCTGCAACACTTGAAACTGGTCTTGTGGTTAACGTTCCAGACTTTATCGAAGCTGGTCAAAAATTGGTTATCAACACAGCTGAAGGTACTTACGTATCACGTGCCTAAGCCCAACTAAGTCTTTCAAACCACTGGTTTGAAGGCTTTATTTTCCAAACTAACGGAAAGGAAACATGCGATGACTACAGAAAATATCGGTGAAATTGTAATTGCCCCTCGCGTGCTCGAAGTGATTACAGGTATCGCTGCAACTAAAGTGGAAGGTGTTTACGCCCTTCAAAATAAAAATGTTACGGATAGTCTCAGCAAAACAAGCTTGGGACGTGGTGTTTACCTCCGAACAGAAGAAGATGGTACTGTAAATGCTGATATCTACGTTTCACTTCAGTATGGGGTTAACGTACCAGCGGTTTCAATTGAAATTCAAAAGGCTGTTAAAGCAGCTGTCTATGATATGGCAGAAGTGGCAATTTCAGAAGTCAACGTTCACGTTGAATCTATTGTTACTGAAAAGTCACAAAAACCAGACTTGGCTGAATTGTTTAACGAGGATTTTTTGAATGACTAATATCTTTAAAGATTCACGTCGTGACCTTCGTGAGCGTGCTTTTCAAACACTTTTTGCCCTTGAATTTGGTGGTGAAGCTCTGGAACAAGCACATTTCGCTTACACTTATGACAAGCCAATTGACGAAGAAACTGAAGTTGATGTACCAGCTTTTCTCCTTAGCCTAGTAACAGGCGTCCGTGAAGAGTTGGCTCAACTTGATAGTCAAATTGAAGAAAAATTGAAAGAGGGTTGGAGTCTCTCACGTTTGATTGTGACAGATCGTACCCTCCTTCGTTTAGGACTTTATGAAATCACGTCATTTGAAGAAACACCAGGACGTGTGGCTATCAATGAAATTATTGAAATCGCTAAAAAATATTCTGATGAAACATCTGCTAAGTTCATTAACGGTGTACTTAGTCAGTTCGTGACAGATGAAGCATAAGCAAAAGAAGTTGAGCACTGTTTCAACTTCTTTTTTCTACAAATGTAACAAGAAAAAAAGTCGCAAGCGGAGATTTCTTGCGACTTTTATTTATATACTACCACCGGCAATCAAATTTACTGGAAGCACGTAATCACGATTAACTGTTTTGCCTTTAATTTTCTTGAGAAGAATTTCGACACAAAGCTTAGCAATTTCGTCCAAAGGTTGTTGGATAGTTGCTAGCTCTGGGTAAAAGTGACGGATAAAGGCAGTTCCGTCATAACCGATGATTTTAAGGTCATCAGGAATGGAAATATCCATTTGTTTAGCCATTTTCATAATTAGGATGGCTGTGAGATCGTCTGAGACAAAAATACCGTCTGGTTTTTCACGAGAAATGATAGATTTGATTTCTAATTCTCGTCGCATGAGAGACAAATCGTTTGGAACAGGACAAATAATACCTTTCTTGTCCAATTCATAATTAAAACCTAGTTGACGAAGTTCTGTTGGAGAATCCGAATTATCATAGCCTGTAATCATGACAATGCGTTGACAGCCAGCCTTGACCATAGCTCTTGCGGCTAACTTGCCACCTTCAAAGTTGTCAGACGAAACAATAGGAATCTTTGGGGCGAGATTACGGTCGAAGGCAACGATGGGAGCTTCAACCTTCTCATAATCCTCAATACCAAGATTGTGACTAGATGAGATGATGCCGTCACATTGGTTGGCGGCAAGCATTTCCAAATAGTCCCTCTCCTTGTTAGGATCATGCTCACTGTTACAAATAATGGTTTTATAGCCTTGCTTAAAGAGTTCATCCTCAAGACGTTCAATAAGTTCGGCATAAAATACATTGGAAATATTTGGGAAAATCAAGCCAACGAGTTTGGCCGACTTTCCTTGAAGACCTCGAGCTAAATTATTAGGTTTATAGTTGAGTTCTTGCATAGCAGCGTGAACTTTGTCAATGGTCTTCTGTGAGAGGTAGCCCTTTTTGTTTATGACGCGAGAAACTGTGGTTGGGCTCACACCAGCCAGTTCGGCAACGTCAGTAAGCTTTGCGACCATAAATCACCTTAGTATTTCAAGTTGAAGTAGTGTCCAGAAACGTTTCCTGACGTTACTTTGATACCAGTTTGTTCTGTACTTGGGAAAACACGACTAGTGAAGACTTTCTCACCTTTGTTGAAGAAAATTTCAACGATTGAGTTATCTACAAAGATGTTTGCTGTTGCAGCTTGACCGGCATCAAGAGCGCATTCACGGCTTGTGCCAAAGTCAGTAGCATATTGTTCACCAGCTTTAGAACGGTCAAGGATAACTTTTCCGTTTTCAGTATCAACTGTAAGTGACAAGCCATTTCCTTCTTGGTCTGCGAAGAGGACAAGTTCTGTTTGAGTGTTAGCTTCAAAGTTAAGTTCAAGCTCGTAAGTGTTAGTTGTTGACACTTTTTCAGAGAAATCTTCTTGGCTAACACGTAAGCTTGTAATGGCTTCAACTGGATATTGGTAGAGTTTGCCATCCTTAATAGACAATTCTTTAACCAAGCTCATAGCCCCTTGGTAGTCGTATTTATCAGTTGGATAGTCCACATCTGGAAGACCGATCCAGCTAACAATAAGGGCACGACCATCTGGAGTGTTAAAGCCTTGCGTCGCGTATGCTTCAAATCCGTAGTCCAAGTTGATAATTGGTGTGCCATCAACGAGGGCAGGTTTCTCAGTGTCGAAATCTTGGAAAATTTTGTACGTATTAGGGTAAATGTTGTCGTAGTCAAGTTCAGCTTTATCAAGACCTTGTGGGCTATAAAGAAGAACAGGTTTGTCATCTACAATGACAAGGTTAGGGCACTCAATCATGTATTCTGAGCCAGTACCACCAAAGTCTAGGTCTCCAACTTCAACCCAGTTTTCGACATCATTGTCTACTGCCTTGTAAAGTTTGATATAACCTTGTTTATCGTGGTTTTGAGCACCTACGATAGCGTAGAATTGTCCCTTGTAATCGAAGATTTGAGGGTCACGGAAGTGCCCAGTAGCGTCAGCAGGTTGTTTGATAAGAACCTTGTCGAATTTTTCGATTTTGCCGTCTTTATCCATCCAAGCGCCGATTTGACGTGGGTCACGAATCCAGTTTTCATCACGAACGTTCCCAGTATAGAAGATAAAGAGTTTATCACCGATTTGATAAGCAGAACCTGAGTAGGCACCGTGGCTATCATTTTCATGGTCTGGCAAGAGTTTGACACCAGTTTCTGTAAAGTGAACCAAATCTTCAGTTTCAGTATGCACCCATTGTTTCAAACCATGAGCAGCTCCAAATGGCCAACTTTGGTAGAAAAGTTGGAACTTACCATTAAAGTAAGAAAAACCGTTTGGATCATTAAGAAGCCCTGTTTCTGGTTCGATATGGTAACTTGCACGCCAAGGTGATTTAGCGACATTTTCTCTAATCTTTGTTTTTTCTTCGTCTGTCCAATCAGCGTATGGACGGTAACGAACTTCTGTTGGTAGATTCATATAAAGGGATCTCCTAATCTATTTGTTAGTAATATAGTAAACGTTTTACCTAGAAAAATCAACGATTTATCATAAAAAAATAAAAAATTATGCTAAACGGTTGACATATGACAGAAAGATGCTAAAATAGTTACCGTAAAGAAAAGCTAAACGCTTTCATACCAAATTTTATTAAGGAGAATTTTGCAAATGGATAACAAACAAATTGCAAAAGAAGTCATCGATGCCCTCGGTGGACGTGAAAACGTCAACAGTGTTGCTCACTGTGCGACACGTCTACGTGTGATGGTTAAAGATGAAAACAAAATCAATAAAGAAAAGGCTGAGAACATTGAAAAAGTTCAAGGTGCTTTCTTCAACTCAGGTCAATACCAAATGATTTTTGGTACAGGTACTGTTAACAAGATTTACGACGAAGTCGTTGCTCAAGGTCTTCCAACAGCATCTAAAGACGAACAAAAAGCAGAAGCTGCTAAACAAGGGAACTGGTTCCAACGTGCTATCCGTTCATTCGGTGACGTTTTCGTTCCATTGCTTCCAGCAATCGTAGCGACTGGTCTTTTCATGGGTATCCGTGGAGCAATCAATAACGATACAGTTCTTGGTTTGTTCGGTACAACATCAAAAGCTTTTGCTGCTACTGATTTCTATACTTACACAGTTGTATTGACAGATACAGCCTTCGCCTTCTTCCCAGCCTTGATTTGTTGGTCAGCCTTTAACGTATTTGGTGGTTCACCACTTCTTGGTTTGGTTCTTGGTTTGATGATGGTTAACAACGCCCTTCCTAACGCTTGGGATGTTGCATCAGGTGCTGCTAAACCAATTTACTTCTTTGATTTTATTCCAGTAGTAGGTTACCAAAACTCAGTGCTTCCAGCCTTCTTCGTAGGTTTGCTTGGTGCTAAGTTCGAGCAATGGGTTCGTAAATGGGTTCCAGACGTTCTTGACCTTCTCTTGCGTCCACTTATCGTCTTCGCAGTAATGTCAGCTTTGGCCCTCTTTATCATTGGTCCTGTCTTCCATACTGTTGAAAGCTATGTTCTTGCTGCTACAGAATGGATTCTTAACTTGCCATTTGGTCTTGCTGGTCTTGTTATTGGTGGTGTTCACCAAGTTATCGTCGTTACAGGGGTTCACCACGTCTTCAACTTGCTTGAAGCTAACCTTATTGCAAATACTGGTAAAGACCCACTTAACGCTATCATCACAGCTGCTATGACTGCCCAAGCTGGTGCGACACTTGCAGTGGGTGTTAAAACTAAAGATGCTAAATTGAAAGCACTTGCTTTCCCTGCAACTCTTTCAGCGGTACTTGGTATCACTGAACCAGCTATCTTCGGGGTTAACCTTCGTTTCGGTAAACCATTTATCATGGGTCTTATCGCCGGTGCTGCTGGTGGTTGGTTGGCATCAATCCTTAACCTTGCTGGTACAGGATTTGGTGTAACAATCGTTCCTGGTACACTTCTTTACCTTAACGGTCAAGTACTTAAGTATGTGATTATGGTACTTGTAACACTTGCTCTTGGTTTCGCTCTTACTTGGATCTTCGGTTACAAAGAGGAAGAAGTTGAAGCTCAAAAAGAAGTTGTTGCTGAAGATATTGCATCTGCAGAATCAGCTCCAGTTGCATTGCAAGCTGAAACAATCGCTGCACCACTTAAAGGTGAAGTTGTAGCTTTGGAAAATGTTAATGACCCAGTCTTCTCTTCAGGAGCTATGGGTAAGGGTGCCGCTATCAAACCTTCAGGTAACCAAGTAGTCGCACCATTTGATGGTGAAGTGCAAATCGCCTTCCCAACAGGTCACGCTTACGGTCTTAAATCTGATAAAGGTGCTGAAGTGCTTATCCACATCGGTATCGACACTGTCTCACTTGACGGTAAAGGATTTGATGCTAAAGTTCAAGCAAATCAACGCATTAAAAAAGGTGATGTCTTGGCTACCTTCGATAGCTCAGTAATCACTGAAGCAGGTCTTGACGATACAACTATGGTTATCGTTACAAACACTGCAGACTTCGAAGATGTTTCATCAGTAGCGACTGGTTCAGTTGCTGAAGGTGCAGACTTCATCGCAGTTAAATAATAAGCTAGAAAAGTCGAAGCCAATTCGGCTTTTTTAGTTAAATGGCTCATAAAGAAAAGTATGAAGCAGAGCAGTCTGTGTCTCCTTAAACAAGGTCTCATTTAGATTGTCTTTTGCCTAGCTTTTATTTATAATAGTATAAATAGTTATTATTGATCATAAAAGGAGATAGCTTTACCTATGGCTAAACTTTACGGAAGCTTGGAAGCTGGTGGTACAAAATTTGTTTGTGCTGTTGGCGATGAGAAATTCCAAGTCGTTGAAAAAACTCAATTCCCAACAACTACACCTTACGAAACAATTGACCGTACTATTGAATTTTTCAAACGTTATGAAGATCAATTGGCTGGAATTGCTATTGGTTCATTTGGTCCAATTGATGTTGATCCAAACTCTGAAACATATGGTTTTGTGACTTCAACACCAAAACCACATTGGTCAAATGTTGACCTTCTTGGTTTGATTGCTAAAGAGTTTAATGTTCCTTTCTACTTTACGACTGATGTTAACTCATCTGCTTATGGTGAGACACTTGTTCGTAAAGGTGTTAAGAGCCTTGTTTACTACACTATCGGAACAGGTATCGGAGCTGGAGCTATTCAAAATGGTGAATTCATTGGTGGTATGGGTCATACTGAAGCTGGTCACGTATATGTACCGCTTCACCCAAATGATGTTTCCAATGAATTTAACGGTACTTGTCCATTCCACCGTGGATGTTTGGAAGGTTTGGCTGCTGGACCATCGCTCGAAGCTCGTACAGGTATTCGTGGTGAATTGATTGATCAGCATTCTGAAGTTTGGGATGTTCAAGCTTACTACATTGCTCAAGCGGCTGTCCAAGCAACAGTACTTTACCGTCCTGAAGTTATCGTCTTTGGCGGTGGTGTTATGGGGCAAGAACACATGCTTCGTCGTGTTCGTGAAAAATTCACAGTTCTTTTGAATGGTTACCTTCCGGTGCCAGATGTAAATGAGTATATTGTGACACCTGCTGTTTCAGGTAATGGTTCTGCAACACTTGGTAACTTCGCACTTGCTAAGGACGTAGCCGACAAGCATGCAAACAAATAAACAAAATATGTAAAATCGCTTTAAGAGATAATCTTAAGGCGTTTTGCTCTATACAGGAGGAAGTAATGGAACCTTTATTTTTAGATTCACCAATGCATGAGAAAATCTGGGGAGGTAATCGCCTCAAGACAGAGTTTGGTTACGATATTCCCAGTGAACACACTGGTGAATACTGGGCAATTTCTGCCCATCCTAATGGTGTATCCTATGTCAAAAATGGAAAATATGCTGGTTTCCACCTGGCAGAGCTTTACAAGGATAATCCAGAACTTTTTGGGAACCCCAAGACTAGTGTTTTTCCTTTGTTGACCAAGATTTTGGATGCTAATGACTGGCTCTCAGTGCAGGTACACCCTGATGATGCCTATGGGCTAGAGCACGAAGGTGAGCTAGGAAAGACAGAATGTTGGTATATTATTGATGCTGAAGAGGGTGCAGAAATTATTTATGGTCACAAGGCTAAGACAAAGGAAGAGCTGGCATCCTTGATTGAAGCAGGTGATTGGGATGGACTTTTGTCGAAAACTCCTGTTAAGAAAGGTGACTTTTTCTTTGTACCAAGTGGCACCATGCATGCTATTGGTCCAGGTATCCTTATCTTAGAGACTCAACAATCTAGCGATACCACTTATCGTGTATATGATTTTGATCGTAGGGATGATCAGGGCAATAAACGTGAACTTCATATTCAACAGTCTCTTGATGTCTTGAATCTAGGGGCCCCAGAAAATAGCGTCCCAGCAACTGTTAAGACCTTGCAATTAGAGTCGACTTGTTTGACATCAAACTCCTTTTTCACTGTGTATAAATGGAAACTCAGTGGCTTGGTTGACTTCAAGCAATCAGCTCCCTATTTGCTTTGTTCAGTACTTTCTGGCAATGGGACCATGACTATCGATTCACGCATTTATTGTCTAAAAAAAGGCGATCACTTTATTCTTCCAAATGATGTGACAGATTGGGAAATTGATGGACAATTGGAGATGATTGTCAGTCACCCTAACGAGGCTTAAGTATGAGTAATGAAAAAGTTTTAGCGGCACTATTTGAGCGTATTGAAATCGGCAAATCCTATTATTTTGAGGGGGCTTATTATCGTCTGAAAGACTATGGCGACCACATTTATGGCTTACAACGGGCAATTCCTGGTATGTGTGGTGAAAAAACAGCTTCTCCTAGCATCAAATTTTACTGGAAAAATGGTGTCTTGGACTATCAATTCTACGTTGATTTTGAAGCAAGTCCTATGATAATGAAGGCCTATAGTAGCACCGACCATGCTTTCTTTGAGCAGGCTTTTGAAAATCTTTTGCATGATTTTGAGGATATCCTAGAGAGCCAAGAAAACTCTGAGAAGTAGGCATAAAGTATTATTGTCGATATTTTCAGTGAATCTAATAAAAAAGTTTTAGTTTATTTGCGAATCCATTGTGAAAGCCCTTAAACTAGGGCTTTTTTCTTTGTCAATCCTTGAGTGATTTCTTGTTTAAAGGGGGCTTTTGTGGTAAAATATGGAGATAAAGACTGTCGAAAGGAAAAAAGATGGCAAATATATTACGCAAAGTCATTGAAAATGATAAAGGCGAAATTAAGAAACTAGAAAAAACTGCCAAGAAAGTCGAGAGCTATGCTGATGCAATGGCGGCTCTTTCAGATGAAGAACTTCAGGCAAAAACAGAAGAATTTAAAAAACGATATCAAAACGGAGAAAGCCTAGACCAACTCTTGCCAGAGGCATTTGCAGTTGTTCGTGAAGGGGCAAAACGTGTCCTTGGACTTTTCCCATATCGTGTGCAAATCATGGGTGGTATCGTTCTTCACCATGGTGACGTCCCAGAGATGCGTACAGGGGAAGGGAAAACCCTGACTGCGACAATGCCTGTTTACCTAAATGCTATTTCAGGTGAAGGTGTACACGTTATCACCGTTAACGAATACCTTTCAGAGCGTGATGCGACTGAAATGGGTGAGCTTTATAGTTGGCTTGGTTTGTCAGTAGGGATTAACCTTTCAGCCAAATCACCAGCTGAAAAACGTGAAGCTTATAACTGTGACATCACTTACTCAACCAACTCAGAGGTAGGTTTCGACTATCTTCGTGATAACATGGTTGTTCGTAAGGAAAACATGGTACAACGTCCATTGAACTATGCCTTGGTCGATGAGGTTGACTCGGTTCTTATCGATGAAGCTCGTACACCATTGATTGTATCAGGTCCTGTAAGTTCAGAAACTAACCAGTTGTATCATCGTGCAGATGCCTTTGTTAAGACCTTGACAGAGGATGATTATGCCATTGATATTCCAACAAAAACAATTGGTTTGAATGACTCAGGTATTGACAAGGCTGAAGAATTCTTCAACTTGGACAACTTGTATGATATTGACAACGTTGCCTTGACTCACTATATTGACAATGCCCTTCGTGCCAACTACATCATGTTGCATGATATCGACTATGTGGTAAGTCCTGAGCAAGAAATTCTTATCGTCGACCAATTTACAGGTCGTACCATGGAAGGTCGTCGTTTCTCAGATGGACTCCACCAAGCCATTGAAGCAAAAGAAGGTGTACCGGTTCAAGAAGAAACGAAGACATCTGCCTCAATCACTTACCAAAATATGTTCCGTATGTACAAGAAATTGTCAGGGATGACTGGTACTGGTAAGACTGAGGAAGATGAATTCCGTGAAATCTATAACATGCGAATCATTCCGATTCCAACTAACCGTCCAATTCAACGTATTGACCACGACGACCTTCTTTACCCAACCTTGGATGCTAAATTCCGCGCTGTGGTACAAGATGTTAAACGTCGTTATGAAAAGGGACAGCCAGTCCTTGTTGGTACGGTTGCCGTTGAAACATCTGACTTGATTTCTAAGATGTTGGTTGAAGCAGGTATTCCTCATGAAGTACTTAATGCTAAGAACCACGAAAAAGAAGCGCATATTATCATGAATGCGGGTCAACGTGGTGCCGTTACGATTGCGACCAACATGGCCGGTCGTGGTACCGACATTAAACTTGGTGAAGGTGTTCTTGACCTTGGTGGCCTTTGTGTCATTGGTACAGAGCGTCACGAAAGCCGTCGTATCGATAACCAGTTGCGTGGTCGTGCGGGACGTCAAGGGGACCCAGGAGAATCTCAATTCTACCTTTCACTTGAAGACGAATTGATGCGTCGTTTCGGTTCTGATCGTATCAAGCAAGTCTTGGAACGTTTGAACGCTGATGATGAAGATATCGTTATCAAATCACGCATGTTGACTCGTCAAGTGGAAGCGGCTCAAAAACGTGTCGAAGGAAATAACTACGATACTCGTAAACAAGTCCTTCAGTACGATGACGTTATGCGTGAACAACGTGAAATCATCTACGCTGAGCGTTATGATGTTATCACAGCGGAACGTGACCTTGAACCTGAGATTAAGGCTATGATTAAGCGTACGATTAACCGTACAGTAGATGGTCACAGCCGCAATGATCAAGAGGAAGCTCTTAAAGGTATTTTGAACTTTGCTCGTCAGGCCTTGGTTCCTGAGAATGCCATCTCACTTGAAGATTTACGAGAAGTGGGAGAGGTAACGAAACGTAGTGTTAATTATGACGCTATTAAAGTTTACTTGAATGAGTTAGCAGCTGATGTTTATGATCGTCAAATCAAGAAATTGCGTTCAGAGGAAGCTATCCGTGAATTCCAAAAAGTCTTGATTTTGATGGTTGTTGACAACAAGTGGACGGATCACATCGATGCCCTTGATCAATTACGTAATGCCGTTGGTTTGCGTGGTTATGCCCAAAACAACCCAATCGTTGAGTATCAATCTGAAGGGTTCAAGATGTTCCAAGATATGATTGGGGCAATTGAATATGATGTGACACGTACAATGATGAAAGCACAAATTCATGAACAATCTCGTGAAAATGTGAATGAACGTGTTTCAACAACAGCAACAGGCAATATCCAGGCTCACCAAGCAGATGCTAATGGTCAAGAAATTGACTTTAGTAAGGTTGGTCGTAATGACTTCTGTCCATGTGGCTCTGGTAAGAAATTTAAAAATTGTCACGGTCGTAAACAATTTTAGGAAAAAAGAAATAGGTAATTATTATGGTTTTTAAAGCAGTAAGTGAAAAAATTGATTTTGATGCAGTTAAAGAATCAACTACATTGACAGGTGAAGCCCTTGCCAAGAAACAAGCTCGTGATAAAGAGCTTGAAGCAATCATCAAGGGTGAAGATGACCGTACACTTTTGGTTATTGGTCCATGTTCATCTGATAATGAGGATGCAGTTCTTGATTATGCTCACCGTTTGGCTAAACTTCAAGAAGAAGTGAAAGATAAAGTCTTTATGGTTATGCGTGTTTATACAGCTAAACCTCGTACAAATGGTGATGGTTATAAAGGACTTGTCCACCAACCTGATGCTGAAGGTAAACCAAACCTAATCAATGGTATCAAGGCTGTGCGTAATCTTCACTACCGTGTTATCACTGAAACTGGTATCACAACTGCTGATGAAATGCTTTACCCAGAAAACCTTCCTTTGGTAGATGACCTTGTGTCATATATTGCCATCGGTGCACGTTCTGTAGAAGACCAACAACACCGTTTTGTTGCATCAGGTATTGATGTTCCAACTGGTATGAAGAACCCAACATCAGGGAACCTTAACGTTATGTTTAATGGTATCTACGCTGCACAAAACAAACAAAACTTCCTCTTTAACGGTGAAGAAGTTGAAACTTCAGGTAACCCATTGGCACACGTTATTCTTCGTGGCTCAACGAATGAATATGGTAAAAACGTGCCTAACTTCTACTATGATGATGTTCTTGAAACCATCGAACACTATGAAAAAATGGGTCTTGAAAATCCATTCATCGTTATTGATACAAACCATGATAACTCAGGTAAACGTTACTTGGAACAAATCCGTATCGTTCGTCAAACCTTGATTAACCGTGACTGGAATGAGAAAATCAACAAAGTTGCACGTGGTTTCATGATTGAATCTTACCTTGAAGATGGCCGTCAAGATGCGCCAGATGTCTATGGTAAATCAATCACTGACCCATGTCTTGGTTGGGATAAGACAGAAGAATTGATTCGTGAAATCCACGATACTTTGTCAAAATAATAAGGTAACAGAAACCATGTATGGGGAGTGAACCGTTTGGATGACCAAGCGGTTCGCTCTCTTTTCACAAAGAGAGGGAAATAAATGGGAATTCATCAAAATAGTCCGCTGATTGATGTAGCGGAAGTAAGGAAATTACATGCTCTTACGGGAGATGCACTAGTAACTAAACAGGCTAATGATGAGGCTTTGGCAAAAATTATCAAGGGTGAGGACAAACGTATTCTCTTGGTTATTGGTCCATGTTCATCTGATAATGAAGAAGCCGTTCTTGACTATGCTCACCGTTTGGCCAAACTTCAGGAAGATGTGAAAGATAAAATCTTTATTGTTATGCGTGTTTATACAGCTAAACCACGTACTAATGGAGATGGTTATAAGGGGCTTATCCACCAACCAGATGCAGAGGGTGATGTAGACCTTCTTGCTGGAGTTAAGGCGGTTCGCCACCTTCAGTCACGTATTATTACTGAAACAGGCCTTCCAATCGCTGACGAGATGCTTTATCCGTCAAATCTTTCCTTCTTTGATGACCTACTTAGCTACCACGCTGTTGGAGCACGTTCGGTTGAGGACCAAGAACACCGCTTTGTAGCTTCAGGTATTGATGTGCCAATTGGCTTGAAGAACCCAACGTCAGGAAATTTGAATGTCATGTTTAATGGTATCTATGCTGCGCAGAACCAACAGCATTTCCTTTACAATGGTGCTGAAGTTAAAACAGATGGTAACCCACTCGCTCACGCTATTTTGCGTGGTGCCAACAATGAAAATGGTCAGAACATTGTCAACTACCATTACGAGGACTTGGTTAAGGCTTTGGACAAGTATAGTGCATTTAATTTGGAAAATCCATTTATTCTTGTTGATACAAACCATGATAACTCAGGTAAAAACTTCATGGAACAAGTTCGCATTGTACGTGAAGTCCTTCTTAACCGTGAGTGGGATGAGCGTATCGCGGATACCGTGCGTGGCTTTATGATTGAGTCTTACCTTGAGGATGGTCGTCAAGACACACCTGAAGTTTATGGTAAATCAATCACAGATCCATGTCTTGGTTGGGATAAGACAGATAGCCTTATTCGTGAAATCCACAATCGACTTTCATAAAAATTATGATTTTTGGACATGGTATAGACTTGCAGGAAATTTCAGCTGTTAAAAAGGCTTATGACCGCAATCCACGTTTTGCAAAAAAGGTATTGACACCAAAAGAGTGGGAGCGTTTTGAATCCCTTTCTGGCAATCGTCAGATGTCCTATTTAGCAGGTCGCTGGGCTGGTAAGGAAGCATTCTCAAAGGCCTGGGGTACAGGTATTGGAGCAGTCGGCTTTAAGGATATTGAAATTTTGACCAATGACAAGGGAGCTCCAGTGGTGACCCAGTCGCCTTTTGAAGGCAATGTCTTCATCTCGATTTCCCATAGCGGTGATTTTGTTCAGGCAAGTGTCATTTTAGAAAAAACTAAGAGATAGATGTTGGAAGAGGATAGCTTATGATCTCAAGTTTACATCGACCAACCTTGGCAAAGGTTGATCTATCAGCAATTTCAGAAAATATTGAACAAGTGGTTAGTCACATCCCTAAACAGGTGCAGACTTTTGCAGTTGTTAAGGCCAACGCCTATGGTCATGGTGCTGTTGCGGTGGCCAAGCATTTGTCTAAACAGGTAGATGGTTTTTGTGTTTCCAACCTAGACGAGGCACTTGAACTCCGTCAGGCTGGTTTAGAGCAACCGATACTTATTTTAGGAGTCGTCTTGCCAGACGAGGTTCCTTTGGCTATTCAAGAAAACATCACTCTGACGGTAGCTTCGCTAGAGTGGTTGGAAATGGCTAAGGATCAAGGGCTTGATTTGACTGGTTTGACCTGTCATATTAAGATTGATTCAGGCATGGGACGCATTGGGGTGCGTAGCCAAGGGGATGCAGATAGTTTGATTGCTGGTCTGAAGGCACTTGGTGCGGATGTCGAAGGTATTTTTACCCATTTTGCAACAGCTGATGAGGCAGATGATAGTAAATTCAATCGTCAATTGACCTTCTTTACGGATTTGGTTAATAACTTGGTGGACCGCCCTCGCTTGGTACATGCTAGCAACTCTGCGACGAGTATCTGGCATGCAGAAACAGTCTTTAATGCTGTACGTCTAGGTGTCGTGATCTATGGTCTCAATCCTAGTGGCAGTGTTTTAGAACTTCCCTATAACATTCGTCCTGCTTTAAGCTTGGAGACAGCGCTTGTTCATGTTAAGATCCTGCCAGCAGGTCAAGATGTGGGTTATGGTGCAACGTATACGACGACAGCTGATGAGGTTATTGGAACCATTCCGCTTGGCTATGCGGATGGTTGGACCAGAGATTTACAAGGTTTCCACGTTATTGTTGATGGACAGCTTTGCCCAATTGTTGGGCGTGTGTCTATGGACCAGATCACTGTTCGCCTTCCTAAGGTTTATCCCCTAGGAACTCCAGTTACGCTTATGGGGGAAAATGGGGGAGCAAGCATCACTGCGACAGAGGTGGCTGAAAAACGTGGCACTATCAACTACGAGGTCCTTTGTTTGCTTAGTGATCGTGTACCTCGTAGCTATGATTAATATAAATAAATAGAAATCCAGTTTGATACTGGATTTTTTGATTTTAGTGAAGAGCATTTTCATGTGTTATAATAGCTGATAAGGCTTCCTCTTTCACGAGGAGAAGAACACGATAGAAATGATAGAGGATATGATTCGACTAGATTCACCAATTGCGGATTTGAAAGGCTTTGGTCCTAAGTCCGCTGAAAAATTTACCAAATTAGATTTACACACGGTTGGGGACCTCTTGCTTTATTTTCCTTTCCGATATGAAGATTTTAAGAGTAAGTCTATCTTTGAACTGATGGATGGCGAAAAGGCTGTTATTACGGGAACGGTGGTGACCCCTGCCAATGTACAGTATTATGGCTTTAAACGTAATCGTCTGAGTTTTAAAATCAAGCAAGGAGAGGCAGTGATTGCCATTAGTTTCTTCAACCAGCCTTATCTTGTGGACAAGATTGAGATGGGGGCAGAAGTGGCTATTTTTGGCAAATGGGACCAGAAGAAGTCTGCAGTGACTGGTATGAAAGTGTTGGCTCAAGTTGAGGACGATATGCAGCCAGTCTATCATGTGGCCCAGGGCGTTAGTCAGGCCCAGCTGATAAAGGCTATAAGGGCAGCTTTTGATAGTGGGGCCTTGAATTTGTTGGAGGAGAGTCTCCCACAGGTGCTTATGGACAAGTATCGTCTCATGGGACGTCAAGAGGCTGTGCGTGCCATGCATTCTCCGAGAGATTTGGCTGAATATAAGCAGGCTCTGCGTAGGACCAAGTTTGAAGAGCTCTTTTATTTCCAGATGAACTTACAGGTACTGAAGGCTGAGAATAAGTCCGAAACCAATGGTCTAGCAATTGCTTACGATGAGGCCAAAATCAAAGCCAAAATTGCAGAATTACCATTCCCCTTGACAGAGGCTCAACAGCGCAGTTTATCGGAAATCCTAGCCGATATGAAATCTGGGGCTCATATGAACCGTCTTTTGCAAGGAGATGTGGGTTCAGGGAAAACAGTTATCGCTAGCCTGGCTATGTATGGGGCCTATACTGCAGGATTGCAGTCTGCCCTTATGGTACCGACGGAAATCTTAGCAGAGCAACACTATCAGAGTTTGCAGGGGCTTTTTCCTGAGCTAGAGGTAGTGCTCCTAACTTCTGGGATGAAGGCGGCGGACAAAAAAGTAGCTCTTTCCAAAATCGAATCTGGGGAGGCTCAGATGATTGTGGGGACTCACTCACTGATTCAGGATGCTGTGACTTATCACAGGCTTGGGCTAGTAATTACTGATGAGCAGCACCGTTTTGGGGTTAATCAACGTCGTATTTTCCGTGAGAAAGGTGACAATCCTGATGTCCTCATGATGACAGCGACACCTATCCCTAGGACCTTGGCGATCACTGCCTTTGGAGAGATGGATGTGTCAATCATTGACCAGATGCCAGCTGGGCGTAAGCCCATTATTACCCGTTGGGTTAAACATGAGCAACTAGATACCGTACTGACTTGGATCAAGGGCGAGTTGGAAAAAGATGCTCAGGTCTATTTTATTTCACCTTTGATTGAAGAGTCTGAGGCTCTCGATTTGAAAAATGCGGTGGCCCTTCATCAGGAACTCACAGATTTCTTTGGGGATTCAGCTAGAGTGGCCCTGATGCACGGTCGCATGAAAAATGATGAAAAAGACCAAATTATGCAGGACTTCAAGGATAAAAAATCTCAGATTTTAGTATCAACTACAGTTATCGAAGTGGGGGTTAACGTGCCAAATGCTACGGTTATGGTCATTATGGATGCCGACCGCTTTGGACTTAGCCAGCTTCACCAACTTCGAGGACGTGTAGGTCGTGGCCATAAGCAGTCCTACTGTGTTTTGGTGGCTAATCCTAAAAATGATACCGGGAAAAAACGCATGCAGGCCATGTGTGAGACTACGGATGGTTTTGTTCTAGCAGAAGAGGACCTTAAAATGCGTGGTTCAGGAGAGATCTTTGGAACACGTCAGTCAGGAATTCCTGAATTTCAAGTGGCTGATATTGTGGAAGACTATAATATCTTAGAGGAAGCAAGGCGCGTGGCCAGCCAAATTGTATCTGACCCTAACTGGCGTGAGAATGCTGATTGGCAGGTGCTTGGAGCTCATTTGAGAAGCCAAGGCGAGTTTGATTGAGGAGGAAACCCATGAAAAAGAAACGGTTAAAAATCGATTTTTTTGCTATCTTGCATCCTTTATTTCTTATGATGTTAGGTCTCCTGTTTTATTTTTTCGCCTTCATCTTGATTTGGTTTATTACCGAATTGGCAAAGTTGATAGAAGGAAAGACGGACTTTCATACCCTATATCTTTATTCACTTCTTATCTCTCTAGTTTGTTCGGTATTACTGATTATGTACGTCGCGGGTTTTATAGCTCAGCTGATTATCCATATACAGCATCAAAAGGAAAGGACGCTTTTGCCGGTCTGGTGTATGCTTACGGCTGTACTGATGCTTGTGCCCCTATTCGAAGATTTTAGTATCTTAGGCTCGTCCTGGAATTTTAAAGGGTATTTTCTTTCCATAGTTGCTTACATTGCCTATCTCTTTACAAAGCTACCCAAGGTTATTGAAAGTTACCGCTATCATGCGACAATTCGCTATGCTGTTTGGGTGGCTCTAGTCCTGGGAATTATTTTATCCATGCTTTAGACAGAAAAACTCTCAGTAAACTCACTGAGAGTTTTAAGTTTCCTTCAAGCTTATTACAAGCTTTCTTTAAGTTAGGTAACCTATAATAAAACCATCAAAACGAGATAGGTTTTGATAATAAAACGTTTTGGCTAAGCCAAACCATTCCTAAAAAGGAGGACAAAACAATGACAGTAAAAATCAAAGTAACCTACAACCGAAATTTCCAGAAGCATCCTCAAGACTTTAAGGTTTATCAAAACTAGTATTGATGCTAGGAAGAGGCTAAATTTACCCATATTCTACAACTTTCATCCCTCATTTTCCAAAATCCCTTTTTCCTTTTTTCATAACGTAGAATCCCTCTTCTTAAACTCATAAAAAGTCTAGACGGAAGCATGACCAGTCTAGGCGATTAACATAAGTAAGCTAACCAGTTGAGATTTTCTTGACTGGTTTTTAAATTTAGATAAAAAAATATCGAAAAACGATAAAAATGTGTTGACAAGGAGAAATAAAGAGTGTAATATATCTTCATCGATAAACGATAATAAGTTTTCGATAAAGATAATCTTATTCGCGAAAAAGAGAAAATATATACCAAAAACTATTTAATAAAGGAAATACTTATCATGAAAACACTTAAATCAATCATCAACGCAGTTCTTATTCTTCTTATGGCAATCTACGGTCTTGCAATGCTTGCTTTACTTATCCTTCCTTTTGTGGATGTGACTAATCTTTTCCCAGGTGCTGAGGTTCATTATCTTTCTGGATGGGGTTACTGGCTAGTCTCAGAGTTACAATTCGCCTTCTATCTTGCCTTGCTTTGTCTCCTTCGTAAAGAGCTTAAAGACTTTACTTGGAAGGCATTTTGGACAAAAGATTTCTCTCTCTTCTTGAAAAAGGCTGCTCTCTTAACCTTTGTGCCATCAGTCTTGAATATCTTCTTACAGTTGGGAACGACTAATCACCTTGTAGTGGACTTCAGCACATCAGTCTGGCTCCTCTTGGTCTCTCTAGCTTGTGATGCTGTCCGTCTTCGTAAGGGACAAACGGCTGTTAAATAAGTGAAAGAATCTTATTTGAAAAGTAGTAAAATCTTACCTATAAACTAGTATTTTATATTGATATTCGATATAATTGATACTGTTAATAGTTAGCTAATGATTTAGTATGAGGTCAAGGGCTCCTAGAGGCACCTTGGCTTTTTCTAGTCTATGCTCAAAGAAATCAAATGAATTTACAATCGAGGTAACACATGACAACTATCTTATTTTATTTTTTTATCATCCTAGCCTTGGCTGGCTCTAGTTATTATGGTTGGAGATCGGCCAAAAGTGCTAAAAATCGTCAGGAAACGCAAGAACAGAAACGTCTACGTAGTATTCTCCTGTTCGTTAATGTCCTCCTTTTTGCGGGCTTTTTAAGTCTTGTTATTACCATTCTTAATGATGCCTTTATCCTGACTGGTCATGAAGGACTCTTACAACAAGGTTTGCGTATGCTTCTTGGTTCGGGGGTTACTGTGAAAAGTACTAGCACTAGTCTGACGCTTTTTACAGCAACCATTGATTTCCTTCGTATGTCAGTCAACATAGGCTTCTTGTTGTGTCTACGTGTCTTTCTGATTAATCTTTATCGTTCTGATATTTTTATCGCTAAAAATGCTAAGTTGGTTCGTTGGTCAGCGCATTTGCTCGTTCTTGGGGCCTTTATCAATAATGGTATCTTTACATTTGGGACAGGCAACCAGAGTTATAGTTTCTTTAATATCAGTTATTTGCTAGTTAGTTTTGTCCTCTATGCTGTTGCTATGATTTTGACTAAGGCTAATACCATTGCTGAGGAAAATGAGTACACGATTTAGGAGGGGCTTATGATTATTGTCAATTTGGACGTTGAACTTGCCAAGAAGAAGATGCGTTCGGGTGAGCTAGCAGAACGTATTGGTATTACTCCAGCCAATCTCTCGGTTCTTAAGACAGGCAAGGCTAAGGCAATCCGTTTTACAACACTGGACGCTATTTGTAAGGAGCTAGATTGCCAACCAGGAGATATTCTTGAATATAGACCAGACGAAGAAAATTAAAAGCCTGAAGCAGTTCAGTCACCTTTCTAGTGACCATGCTTCAAGCTTTTTATTTTTTCTTCAACCATGCAATCAGGGATAGACTGGCTAGCACGGTGCCACAGACCATGGCGATATGTGTTTTTGAGACTGTCAGCTCATAGTGGAAATCTTTATTTTCCAATTTATCGGTTGCTTCAATACTAAGTTTCATGTCTTATCCCTCGATATAGTCTTTCAATTCTTGGTCTTTAAGTCCCGCACTGAGTGCGATGAGGAGTTTGAGGCGAGCCTTTGGTGCGTTGAGTTCTTTAACAAACATAACGCCAGCTTCTTGGAGTTTGACTCCCCCGCCTTCATAGGCGTAGACAGGTTCGGCGATACCGTTGAAGCAGCGGGAAACGAGCACAACAGGGACTCCTTTTTCCATAAGATTTGTGATTTCTCTTGCAGCCAATGGTGGGAGATTTCCGGCACCTAGTGCCTCGATAACCACGCCATCAATCTTTTCAGGGTCTAGGAGACTGATGATTCCATCTCCGATACCCATCCCAGCATAGGCCTTGATGATTGGTACTGTTCCTGTGATTTGTTCCAAGTCAAAGCGTACACGAGGCTCAGCAGTTTTGAACCAGAGGATGTCATGCTTCATGATGATGCCTAGTGGACCATGAGTTGGTGTGTGGAAGGTTGCCACGTTTGTGGTATGGGTCTTAGTCACATACTTGGCTGCATGGATTTCATCATTCATAACGACCAGGATTCCTTTGTCAGTGGCCTTGTCGTCGCTAGCAACACGTAGGGCTGAGAGATAGTTATAGACTCCGTCGCTTCCTAGTTCGTTCGACGAACGCATGGCACCAGTTAGGACGATTGGAATCTCAGGGACGGCCATGGTGTCTAGGAAGTAGGCTGTCTCTTCCAGAGTATCTGTTCCGTGGGTGATGACCACACCATCATATTGCCCAGCTGTTTCCTTGATTTTTTTGTAAATATCCAGCATGTGGTAGGGTGTGATATGCGGGCTGGGGATATTAAGAAAATCGAGAACGGTTAGTTCTAAATTGTCTAAATCAAGTCCCACATGGTTCATGGGATTATCAGCGTTTTGGCTGACCTTGCCATCATTATCCGCTGACATGGAAATTGTTCCTCCAGTGTGAAGAACTAGGATTTTTTTTGTCATTTATATTACTCACCATTATATTATATGTTATAATTTATTTTAGCATAAAATGTGAGAAGGAGGGGAGCTCTGTGGCCATTAAAGCAGTCTTTTTTGATATTGATGGGACTTTTCTAAATGACCGAAAACGCGTGTCTAGTTCAACCAAAAAAGCCATCAGTCAGATGAAGGAAGATGGTATCTTAGTTGGTTTGGCAACAGGTCGTGGTCCAGGATTTGTCCAGCCTTTCATGGACAATCTAGGTTTGGATTTTGCAGTCACTTATAACGGTCAGTATATTTTGACTCACGACAAGGTCCTTTATCAAAACCAGCTCCCTAAATCAACAGTCTACAACTTGATTCGCTATGCCACCAAGCACCGTAGAGAGATTTCTCTAGGGACTAGCACAGGTCTTGTTGGTTCCAATATTATTAGTATGGGGACGAGTAAGTTTGGGCAAATCGTCAGCCGTATTGTCCCTAAGTCCTGGGCTAAGATGGTGGAACGTAGTTTCAAGTCTTTGATTCGTCGTTTCAAGCCACAAAGTATTGAGACTCTTAAGACTATCATGCGTGAGCCTATTTATCAGGTGGTTATGGTAGCGACGGTGGGTGAAACACAAGACATTGAAGAAAAGTTTCCTCATGTGAAGATTACCCGTTCAAGCCCCTATTCAGCCGATATTATTTCAGCGGACCAATCTAAGTTGAAAGGTATCGCTCATCTAGGTGAGGTTTTTGGTTTCGAACTTAGTGAGGTTATGGCCTTCGGGGATTCGGAAAATGACCTAGAAATGCTGTCTGGCGTCGGCGTTGGTGTTGCCATGGGTAATGGTGAAGACGAGCTGAAAGACCAGGCCACCCATGTCACTGACACTAATAACCAGAATGGGATTGCCAAAGCCTTATCACACTACGGTTTGATTCACTTTGAGACAGAAAATTCATTTACCAGTGATGATGACAACTTTAACAAGGTTAAGGATTTCCACCATTTGATGGATGGTTCAACTACCGACATGCCTCGTGTTTACGGTATTGAGGAAGCTAGTCACCGTTCGGACTTCAAGTTGGAAGAAATTGTCGAGTTTCTATATGCTTCATCAGGTGGGGACAAGCGTGTCTTTGGTCAGGCTGTTCTGGATTTGCATGCTGCTCTTGATAAGGCAGCCCTCAAAGTTAGTTCTAAAGAGCACTCAGAGTCAACGATGGTTGGTCAGGTGGATGCTTTGACTGACTTGCTTTACTTGACCTATGGTTCATTTGTTCTTATGGGGGTGGATCCTAAACCTTTCTTTGATACGGTTCATGAGGCTAATATGGGGAAAATTTTCCCCGATGGCAAGGCTCACTTTGATCCCGTGACCCACAAAATTCTTAAACCAAGTGACTGGGAAGAGCGATTTGCACCAGAACCACACATTAAACGAGAGCTGGATCGTCAGATTCAAAAATCTCTACAAAGAAACAGATAAGAAGATATAAAGGTTTGGACAGCTTGCTCCGAACCTTTTTCTAATAAAAATGACATTTATTAATGGCTTTATTTGTGATAAAATGAAGTCATTCTATGTATTTTTAAGGAGATTGTTATGACTAAAGCAGATTGGTTAGATTTTTTTGAAGCCATCAATGGTCGTTCAGCGACTGAAGAAGAAATTGCAGCAGCACTTGCAGCTGGTGAATTCCAAGATGACGCACCAGCAGTAGAAACTGCTCCAACACAAGAAGCGCCAGCGCCAGCGCAACCACAACCGACTTTCGCGAGTGCCCAAGAAGCGCAACCACAGCCAACTTTCGCTGGTGCCCAAGAAGCGCAACCACAGCCGACTTTTGCGAGTGCACAAGACGCGCCAGCGCAAGCTCCTTTTGCAAATGCTCAGGCAGCCCAAGCACAACCAACCTTTGCGGGTGCTCAAGCTGCTCCAGTACAAGGAGTGCCAAATCAAGCAGCGCAACCACAAGCTGGTTTTGCGAATGCTCAAGCTGGTTTTGCTAACGGTCAACCTCTTCAACCAGGTCAAAACGTTCAATTTATCAATGGACAAGCCATAGTTGTTCCAGCACAACCATCAGCATTTGCGACAACTTTCAAAAACTACTGGACATGGTTGCTTAATGCATGGCGTCGTCCAGCTGACATGACAGATTATGGGAAACACAATGGTTGGCTTAACTATATCTTCTTGTCACTCTTCACTGGACTTGCCTTCTTTGCAATCTTGAGCGCTGTGGCACGTAAATTTGTTAGCCCAGTTGTATCAACAACAAACGCATTGTCTAGTATGTTTGGTTCTTACGGAACAGATAGTTACTCATCTTCATTTTCAAGTCATACATCTAGCATTGGTTTTGGAGCTTTCTTTGCAAGTATCCTAGCTGCCTTCCTCTTTATCTTTGCCTTTATCTTGGCAGGATTTGTAACACGTAAGGCCATCTTCCGTGATCCTGAGACTACTTTCTTGAATAGCTTTGACCGTTTTGGTCGCTTGACATCATTGGCCTTGCCAATCTTGCTCGTAACAATCTTGTTGGGAGCTATTGGACTTGTTGCCTTCCCAGGATTCTTGTTCTATGTTGTTTACTTCTTATTTGCACTTGCTAACCTCTTTACAATTGTTCCTGTAACAACAGCGTGGAAGGCTGATAAATTCTATCAAATGATTTTGGCAGCACTTTTGAATGGTGTGATTTTGTCAATCTTGTTTGCAATCGTATTTGCTATCATGTCATCATTTACAGTAGGTCTTCTATTCTAATCTAAGTAAACCTCTAGCATTTTTTGAAAAAGTAAGTTTATAGGAGTCTTTATGGCAACAAAAGAAAAGTGGATTGATTTATTTGAAAAGGCAGTTGGTCGTCCGCCCCATGCTTTGGAGATTGAAGAAGGCCAGAAAGCAGACTTTGACTTAAAGGCTATTAAAGGCATTGCGGCAATGGGCTTGGACCAAGAAGCCACTCCTTCTGAACCAACAGAAGAAGTGGATGAGTATGACGTTGCCGAGGAAGTGTTTGAAGATGTACCGCTTGGTGATGAAGAGGAAACGACTCCTTTAGAAACTGAGGAGCTTACACCAGTATCTCAAGCTGAAGAAAATTCAGAGGCCGCTTCTAAAGAAGCACAAGCTATCTGGATGAAGGCTTTTAAAACCTATGTTGGGCGTCAACCTCTTCCTGAGGAATTCCTACTTGGTAAGTCTTCAGGTTATGATGTGTCAACCATCCATCAATTTATCTCAGATGGTAAGGCTGCGAAACCAGCCAAGCCTGCCATGGCTAAAGGGAAGAAAATCCTGATTATTGCTGGTGTTGTTGCAGCAGTCTTAGCACTTGCTGGTTACGGCTTTGGTTCTTATTACTACTCACGTGGTCAAGTAGCAGAACGTTATGAAGCAGCAGCTAAGAAGAGCTTTAAAGATAGCTTGGAATACCAAGTATGGTCTGATACTAAAAAGGAAATTAAAACATCCGAAGTCAAGTACACAGACACTAAAAGTACACAAGCCTATAGCAAGAGCCAACTCATGTCTGGCGAACGTATGCAAAAGGTTGGACGTCAGTTCCTTATTTTTCCTAAGTGGCGAGTCGTGGTAGATCCTGGAACGGTTGATTTGACTGTTAATACAGCTGATTTGAATGTGACTATTAACGGGGTTTCTTACGCGACCACAGATGGCAATAACTACACGGCTAAATTGAATCATCTCTATCCAGGAACCTACAATTTTGTGGCTTCTGGTAAGGTCAATGATCAAGATATCACTGTCTCATCTGAGGAAAATGTGACCTCTAAAACAGAAGTCAATCTCTCTGTAGAGTATCTCAGCTTTACTGTTAAGTCTAATCTTAAGGATGGAGACCTCTACGTTGGTGGTACCAAGATTGGAACCCTCAACTCAGGGAAACTAGATGTTAACAAGGTAGCAGTAGCTGGATCATCAGCCGTTTATGTCAAGAAGAATTTCGAAGATGGTAGCTCTATCAAGACAGAGACATTGTCTATTAAGAAAATTTCTGAAGGCCAAACGGTGACTCTAGATGCTGATGGTGTTCTTGATCGTGATACGGCAGATCGTCTCTTGACCGCTGCTTACGGTAAATTTGGCAGCTACGCTTCTAATCACAACACGACACCAGATGGTGTATCCGACATTTTCCTTAATGGTACTGATGATACCATGTACAAGGATGTAACGGCTGATATTGATAGAAACACTACGGGTGCTAAAAACCGTGCTGCTGATAGTATTTCTTTCTCAGACGTTGACGTCACAGAAGTCGTTCAGACTGGTGAGAAGACCTTCAAGGTGACCTTCACAGCAGTTTATGATTTCTATTATGGTTATGATTCGAAATTCAAGTCATCAGGAGATATCAAGGATAAAATCTCTTGGTCATGTAATGTGGAATATGTTGGTGACGATAGTGACTCTAGCAGTAGTGGTTCTAACTACAGCGACTACCGTATCAATGGTAAGGCTGGTGAATCACAAAAAGTGAGTCGTGAAGATACTGTGAAATAACAGTTACTTTCTCAGTTAGCTGGCATTGAACAGATTACAAATAGGAGGCTAGACCTCCACACTAAAAATGAGAGCCTGGTAATTGCCAGGTTCTTTTGTTTGTCTGTTTTTACCTCTTAGGGTCTAAACTTTACCACTTACCTAAAAGGCCTTGTTTAGTTTAAAGCAGCTGTTATAATAGAAGAACCATCAAAAGGACAGGAAAGGAGTATTATGAAAGTTAGAATCGAATTGGACCCATCCATGGATGAGCCTGAAATCTTGATTCGAGCTCCTCGGTTAACACAGGAATTAGCCCAGCTCCAAGAGTCTATTCTAAAGCAAAAGTTAGTTCCCTTAGCCTTTTACAAGGATCGCAGTGAATATTTTCTAGATTTGGCAGATATTCTCTTTTTTGAAACAGACGGGGAGAAAATTTATGGTCATACTAAGGATGAGGCTTATGAGGTGAAGCAAAAACTCTACGAATTGGAAGAGTTGCTTCCGATTGCCTTTTGTCGGATTTCCAAATCGACGATTGTTAATGCTAAGCAGATTTATTCTTTGGAGAAGTCTTTTTCAGGGACCAGCACGGTGAATTTCTATCAGACCCACAAGCAGGTCCATGTATCAAGACGCTACTATCAAGTTTTAAAAGAACGACTAAACGAAATGAGGTAAGATAATGAGAAAGAAATTAATTGGGATCCTCTTGATCCTTTTGGCAGCTTTGGTAATTGTACAAGACTACTTTATAAAATGGGAAATTAGTATTTGGATGTTGGCCTGGGTGGTCTTATTAGCTATTTTATCTCTTTCTAGTCTTTTGAAGCGACATTTTGGTCTTGGTTTCGCCTATGGTATTGTGGCTCTTTTTTCACTCAATGGACAGTTCCATTTTCTTCCAGTATCTAATTCGGTCGTTATTTTTTCTTCTGTTCTTGCAGTTATTGGCTTGAACATTCTCTTCAATTCTTCTGGTAAAACAAAGAATCGTTTTGGATTGGGTGTAACTGGTTCAGACGCTAATAATGGAGGAAATGATATTGATGTCACTTTTTCATCAGTGACCAAGTATCTTAATGACCAGCAATTTACGCATGGGAGTGCAGATGTTAGTTTAGGACAGGCTTCCGTCTATTTTGATAATTGCCGTATTGAGGGGCCATCTGCCCAGTTTGATGTGGACGTTTCTCTTGGAAGTCTTAGTCTCTATGTGCCTAGTGATTGGCGAGTACATGTGAATGTGGATAATTCTCTCTCAGCTGTACAGCATGAGGAAAATCCTAGCAACTTGACTAGCAAGGACTTCTACATCAAAGGGGATGTTTCCTTGGGGAATTTAGAAATCATTTATGTTGGTGAGAGTTCGATTGATTAAGTTAGGAGAGAAGTTGCTCTAAACATGACAATGAGGAAGATCATATCCTCTGTATTTATAAGTTCATCCAATCTATCAGATTGATTGACACTCAAGGGAGTGGGACAAGGAACAATTTGTAAAAAGTTGTTCGGTCCTACCCCCTTTTTTCCTGTTTTATAGTCTCTTTATTTGTGATACTATAGTATAGTGAAAAAACTAGACTGGAATAACTTTACTCTTTTGGAGTTTTATGTGACAGCGATGAATGGAGACAATCTAAGCAGATGCCTGCTTGGAGCGATAGTCAAGTAAACTCAAAATGAGGCTGGAAGGGAAATTGTTATGAGAAAAAAAGCGATTGGTATTGATTTAGGAACAACGAATTCCGTTATGGCTGTTGTTCGTGAAGATATGCCAGAGATTATTCCGATGGGGACGAATGACGATCAGGTCTTACGTTCAGCGGTTTATTTCTCAAATATTGGTGGACAAAACCATGTGTCTTTTGGTAAGGAAGCCATTGAGCGTGGGACAGAAATCGGAAGTACAGAAAATTTTAAATTTGACTTTAAACGTGATATTGGGCGTCCAATTGCCAGTGATACACCAGACCACACACGTGTCAATTCTATTATTCTTTCTGCCTTGGTTTTGAATGAATTTCGTAAACGCGCTTATGTAGTTGGTCAGGAGATGGGGCAAGCAGATGGTATCAAGGATGCTGTTATCACAGTGCCTGCCTACTTTACGTCAGATCAACGTGCAGCAACTAAGAATGCTGGTCGTATCGCAGGATTTAATGTCTTGCGTATTATCAATGAGCCTACAGCTGCGGCTATTGCCTATGCCCACACTAAAAATGCTCAAGGAAATGTCTTGGTCTTCGACCTAGGTGGAGGAACTTTTGACGTTACCATCATGCGCGTGGCTGATCATGCCTATGATATTTTGGCAACTGATGGGAATTCACGTCTTGGTGGGATTGACTTTGATAAGCGTCTTGTGGGCTACATCATGCAGGAGTTGGAAAAACAAGGGGTCAATATGACTAACCTTTCCGAGAAGGAAAAAATTCAACTTCAATATAAGGCTGAGCAGATTAAGACTAGTCTGTCTGTGAATGACCAAGCTCTCTATGAGCACTATGTCAATGGTCAAGGTTACGGTGTCTTGATTACTCAAGCGATTTTCAATGAAATTACCTTGGACCTCCTCAAAGATACTGAAATCAAGGTGCAGTCTACTCTTCAAGCATCTGGCTTAAAATGGGAAGAGATTGATCATATTCTCCTTGTGGGTGGGTCAACACGTATGCCAATGATTCGTCAAATGATTCGCTTGATGAGTGGTTTGGAACCTAAGTTTGACCTTAATCCAGACACTATCGTGGCACAGGGAGCTTCTATTTTGGCTGACCTTATCGTCAATAATGAGGTTAGCTTCTCTGAACATCAGGATGGTAAGACAACTGAGACAGATAGAGTAGTTGTTAAGGATGTGACCTCTCAGGGAATCGGTCTGCTCTTCAAGAAAAATCCAAATAAGAACTACAGCTTTGTGGGTGACTACTATAATAGTGTCGTGGTTCCACGTAACTCGGTCTTGCCTTTGGCTGTTACTAAGGATCTCTTTGCGGTCGTGGATGGACAGAGCAAGTTCAAGCTTCGTATCACAGAAGGAAATTACGAGAATCCATTTGCTGTGAAGATTTTGGGACAAGTGGAAGGGCAAGTGCCACAACCTCGTCAGAAAGGCGAGCTCTTGGCACAAGTCACCTATGCCTTTGACTCAGAACAAATTGTTACCGTGACAGTATCGGATCCTCGAAGTAATACTGTTGTGGCACGCTTTTCAGTCAATGCACAAGTCAACCAAACCCAAGAAGTGGTTAAGGAAGATTTGTCAGAACTTCAAGCTATTTTTGCTAAATTCATCTCATGATAGACTACTACAAAGCAATTGATACAGAGACAGGACAGGAAGTGACCTATTTAAGAGAGGTCAGTAACCGCATCTCTCCAGAGATGTCGGCTCAAGATTGTTTCGTGGCTCTTTCCTTTTTACGTGAGGAGCTGGAGGAGCTCTGGACAAATGGTACCTTGGATAAAGAAGGTGAGCGTTTGCGCAGTGAGCTCTACACGATTCGCTCAATCTTTTTCTCAGACCATGAGAAGTTACAATATGACCGAAAACTTAGACAGGCTCAGAGAAAGGCCTTGGAAGTTGAGAAGGTGACGACCACTGATGCTAGCAATCTATCAGCTAAAAAGGAAATCCCTTTTGAACCTGTTGCGGTGACTCAGACTAAAGAGTCGCCTCTTAAAAATTACCTCTTTGCGGCCTTCGCTTTTGTGATTCTACTAAGCTTGATTCTCTTCTTCAATATCAATGTCATCGTTCTTATTATCGGAGCCATTCTAATTGTGGCTTTGATGTTACTTATGTCTTAGGAGATATAAATGGAAACCAATCAATTAACATTTGAACATATCTGTTTCAAATATAAGGGAAATGATAACCAGCTCTTTACAGATTTGGATGTTACTATGGAGACTGGTCAAGTTGTCGGTATCTTGGGTGCCTCTGGTTCAGGGAAAACAACTTTAACAGAGATTCCTTTGGGTCAGCTCAAACCGACTTGCCAACAATTTCGTATTTTAGAAAATGGCAAACCTGTGACTGCTGGTTCACGCTCTTGGTCCTATGTGCCCCAACAAAATCTCCTACGTGAGTACCTTAAGGTATCTGAGACCTTTGATTTTTATGCGGACCACCATCTGAAAGGGGGTGGTAAGCTGACTAAAAAGCATCGCATTGCAGGCATCATGGACGATTTAGGGTTGACAGAATTTGCCAATAAGAAGATTTCAGAGCTTTCTGGTGGGCAAAAACGTCGTGTCTCTATTGGTATCGAGCTTCTTAGCCCTAGTCCCTATTTTATTCTTGATGAACCGTCTTCAGGTTTGGATGCCCTTAGTGATCGTAATCTCTTACGTACCTTGAAAATCTTGGCTAAATCAGCTAACAAGTCTATTGTGGTTATTACCCACAACACAGAAAATTTGGCTATTTTTGACAAGATTATCTTCTTGTCTAAGGGACGTCCGACATTCGCAGGAACCTATGAAGAGTTGCTTTTGGAATACAAGACTAGCGATCCGTATATGATTCGTAAATATATGGATATGAATATCGCAGATGTCTATCAAGAGCTCAATGCTTCAACACGTATTTACAAGATTTAGGGAGACTTATGAACGCAGCATTACGATTAAGTTGGTATAAATTTAAACACCACTACATGGATTTTGTGAAGGTTCTTCTGGGCATTGTCGCTTTCGAAGGCTTAATTCTCTATATCCAAGACAAGGGATTTTTGAAAGATTTCGAAACAACTCGAATGACCCTCTTTCTCTTGCTTTTCTCAACCAGTCTCTTGATTGTGGTTCAAAACAGTATTTATATTTCTAAGGAACGCTCGGTCCTCAACCGTGACTTTTTCTCAGGTTTGAGTCGTTCGGCCTTTGCCTTGGCTAGTATGGGGATTCACGCCTTCTTTGCTGTTTTGGAAACCATTGTCTTTATCCTATCTTACTCTGTCTTTAGTAAGTTCTTTGACAAGGAATTTCCAGACGCTGGTCATATTTTTGGTTCCTACCGTTGGGAAGTTGGGATTACAGTGCTCCTGGTTTTCTTGGCGTCACATTTCATTGCCCTCTTTATCTCAGCCTTGGTTGGCAAATCTGAGATTACCTCTGTTATCCTAGCAGTCGTTGTGGGTATCATGCAATTTTCGTTGTCGGGAACTATCCTGTCTTTGCCAAAAGCCATTGATTGGGTACAAAAATTTATCTATCTTGGTTATGGCCACAAGCTTTTTGGGATTTCTAGTGACTTGTCAGACTTGCCATCGAGCTTGGCTAAGTACGGAGTACCAGTCCCTAAGAGCCAGTTGGAGGCCTTTCAAGGGTCTACAGGCAAATTCTGGGGTCAATGGTGGGCCTTGGTGCTTCATTGCCTAGTTTATGCCCTACTCTTTTTCGTCACACTTCAGAAGAAGGAGAAATAAATGCAACAATATGATGAATGGCTGATTGACTTCCAAGTGCAGCATGGTCGCAAGCCAAGTGATAAGGAAGTTGCTGAAGCTGCTAAGACTGGTTTTGCCCTTTCTAGTGGCTTGAGCAGACAGAAAAATTCTAAATTCAGACAAGTTTTGTCTAAGGTTGGTTGGGGTGATCTCAAGTTTAGCTGGTTTTTAGTTTTAGAAATTTTGCTCTTGATTTGTATTGCTCTCTTTGGCTATGTTGTTGGCTATCTATTTATCTAGGAGAACCTCATGAAACAGTTTAAACATAAAAAGTTTATCGGTTTAGCTTTGATTGTCTTTTTGGTCTTCATGGTACTTGGAAAATACACTCAGAGCACGGCTTTTACATCGTCTTCAAGAGTTTATGCCACAACCGTTGTCGATAAGAATACCGGGAACAAGGTGCGTTTTGAAGTTCGTAAGATCAAGGGAGACAAATACGAAGTCAAAAATACGGAGACCGGGGATACTTATCAGGCTAATGCCCAATCCGGCGAAGACCGTTCTTTGAGCTTTAAGTTGCCTGGAACTAACGGTAGCTCAGACGGTACTATCCGTATCACACCAAGTATGGTACCTGGAGGAGATGCGAAGGTTGAAATGACTGAATCAGACACCTATACTCAGGTTGAGGGAGGCTCTGAAGTCGTTGAGTCTAGCGAGGCTTCGTCTAGTTCTTCAAGTAGCCAAGTTAAAAGCATTATTAAGGATATTTTGGAATCAAGTAGTTCATCCTCAGGTAGCGATGCAAGCTCAGAATCGTCTTCTAACGATCCAAATAAGCCAAATGCAGATATCAAGACTAAGACCGATGTCAATGGTGATAAGGAAACTACTTATATTGCAGACTATTCGACTGAGGACATTAAGTCTATCACGGAAGCCTTTGGGAAATGGCTCTATCAGTCTGATTATGCCAAGGATGCTGTTTTAGTTCAAAGCAGCTTTGACAGCATCACCAAGGTCAATGATGGTAGTCCAACCTTCCTGTCATTCAAGGCACCTAAGGAAAAAGGTAGCAGCCAAACGATTACCATCCTTGCTAATCTTATCAATGCGGATGGCTATGAACATATTACTGGTGTTCCAAGTGGTATCATCAATGGCAAGGAAGTCTCAAACTATGATTTCAAGGACTATAAAAACACAGTTGATTCCTTTGCTTTAGGGATTAATGACAATAGTGGTAAGACCGCAGACTATAGCCCAACATCATCCTTCCGTCTTTATACCTTGAAGGATAAGAAACATGCTATGTATGAAGACGATGCTGCTGAACAAAAAGCCCTCTTTAAGGACTTCTCAGCTGATGATAAAACTGGTGGCAATTATAATGGCTACAACAAGCTTTATAAGGATTTGGTTGACCAAGATAAGGATTCTTACCAAATCGTTCTAGGCTCCAACGGTACCGTTTATTATGTGACGAACTACTGGAAGGGTAATTACGATAAGAAGGCTGTTCAGACCTATAAGGTAGCACCAGATGATATGCAAGAGGCTTACCAAGAGTTGCTCAAGCATTACTCTAGTGCTAGCACATCTGAAAGCTCAGAATCTTCAAGTTCTTCACAAACATCGGAGTCATCATCAAGCTCATCAGAGGCCAAAACAGAATCAAAAACGGAAACCAAGACCGAGCAAACAGGCATGGATGTTAATGCTATCAAGGATAATAACTTCCAAAGCCTCGAAGGTACTTGGAAGAATGGGAATGGTAGTAGTTTGACATTTTCTAAGGATCAAGTAACTGCGCCAACAGATTATGAGGTCCAAAATGCTAATTCCAGTCTTGAAAATGGCTATCTGAGAGCGAGTCTAAGAACAGGAATGTATGGGGCAATAATCTTTTTCATCCCGAAAGGTACGACATTACCGAATATATCAGGAGACTATCCTGATGCTTCAGATAATACCAAAGACCGTATCCTAGTGACCCAATCAGGAAGTGCACAATCTGACGCCAAACAATTCTACTACAAGGCTGACTAGATCTGATAAATCTGAAAGTTGAGATAAAATTATCTCAACTTTTTATATTACATTTGTAACTTTAATTTAATAGTCAACCTTCCTTGTATAAATAAGCGGATTATTAGGGAGGCGAAGGCTTTCTTATAAAATTAATTATTGTGAAAACTTACAAAAAGCTATATAATGAGTAGTGTTGTAAAAAGGGCTTCCTAGGGGATTTTTGAGGAAGTTTCTTAAATCAGATTAGAGGGAGAGGGGGAAAAGAATGACTTCTATTATTGAATCACTACTTGCTGCTTTTAAAGATTTTCATTGGCTAGTATCTATAGATACGCTCTTGATTTTCTTTGTCAATTATCTGATGTTTCATGCAGCTGGTAGGGTCAAGATTTCTTGGTGGCTACTTTTATTAGGTGGTCTTTTGTCGGTTGTTTTGACTCCCCTTCTTCCTATGGGATTCAAATTTTTACTTAATCCTCTCATTTTATTTTGTTTTAGTTATTACAAACGTCCAGACTTGCCATGGATAGAACCGGTATTTAATAGTTTTTATTCCTGGGGGACAACCAATATCATTATACGAGGCTTGTCATTAATCGTCTTTCCTTTACTTTTGGGAGCCGACTTGATGAGCCGTATTCCAGAATCTTTAACGGAGTTTATATGTGTGGTAGTTACCTATCCTCTTTACTTCTTGGTTCACTGTTTTATTGGTTATGAATATTTGCAGGTTGAGGAAAAGGAGAGCTTGCGCATACACTTCACCCCTATTGTTATTGGGGTTAGCTTTGCCTTTCTTTCATATGGACTTTTTAACGACTATTTACCCTACCTTGCTACTATCTGGTCTGTAGAAGTGGTTAACAATTATGCCAAGTTGATCGTTCTATTAGCAACAGGAGCCTTCTTCATCGTTGTTTCCTATGCCAACCAGTGGATTAAGGATGAACTTTTTCTGGAGTTGAAAGAGGAGCAGGAGCGTCATTTCCAGAGCTTACAGGAATCTAGTAGACATATCCTCCATCTTTATCAGGAGCTATACCGTGATGGAGTGCCTAAGGTAGTCGTACCTAAGAAGGTTAAGACCGTTCTGGCTACTAGTCAAGAGGGAGACACTCAGAACCTATCTGATGAAGAGGTTCCCTTCAGCAAGGTTATGCCAGATATTTCTAACCTGCTTTCTCAATTGTTACGTTCCGTCATTGAGAGTAAGTATATGGAGTTTCATGCAGTTGGCGTTGATTTTATCATGGAGGTTCCAGACCCTATATCCCCAGTTCATATCGATGTGGTGGATTTATCAGCTGTTCTAACGACCTTCTTGGACAATGCCTTGTTGAGAGCTCATGGTCAAGAAAATAGTTTAGTTCGTATGTCTTATTACCAAAGAGGTGAGGTCCAGGTCCTCTCTGTAGAGACAACCCTTTCGCAAGATAGTGCCGAGGCGCCCCACGAGGCGTATGAGAGTCACTTATCAATCAATGAGCAGCTCGAAGATATTATGGAGCGTTACCCTCAGTCTAAACTTAGCTTTACGAATGATAAGTTCATCTATAGACAGCAATTTGAATACTAAATAACTTGTAAAAAAATATATAGAAAGGAGATTCGATGTTTGAATCGTTTTTGGGAATAAATTTTTTAAATCTCTATGATACAGATGCCTTTCTAGCCATTCAGCTTATTTTAACTCTGATGATAAATTGTGCCATTTTCAAACGAATGACAGACATTCGTATCTCCTGGACGGTCTTCTTGACCTTAGCCCTGTTAGATGTAGTCATTCAGTATAATATTACTAACATGATTATGGTTTTTGATGTCTTTATCCTGATGATTTTGGCCTTTCTTGCTAAAGGGAAGACCTGGTCGGTGACCCAGTATGCTTTTCATACTTTGTTTCCAGTGGTGACGTCAGATTTACTTTATCGCTTATTGGGACTCTTCTTTATTCCCCTTCTCTTAAATCTCCCTGTCGCTGAGGTAGGGTCTAATGCCCTTTTCTATCTCTTATCTTACGGTTTGATTTTGCCACTTTATTTTGTATTTGACCGTTTCTTGGGCTTGGATTTGAAGCGTTGGAAGGTCTATAGCGATGACTCTTTCCAGAACCTCCAGATTTCTAGAAGAGTTGCTATAGCAATGGCCATTTATTTATTGGGAATCTATCTCAGTGTGAATTTAGACAGTTGGTTTCCTGGCTACTCTTCAGAGGTGGAGTTGAGACTTCGGATGCTTTGGGTTCTCTTGTCCGCAGTGGCTTTCATTTTCCTAATTGCCCATCTTAATCAACTGTCTCGGCAGTATTTGGAAGAGAGTTTGGCCATGGAGGAAAAGAGGCATTTGAATAGTTTGACCAAGGCCAACCAAAAGATTGATCTTCTCTACAATGAGTTGTTACAATACAGACAGTCTTATCAGACGGTTGTGGAACAATTTTCAGAGGAAGTACGTGACCAGGAAGAGGCTCTTGCTGAACAGGTGTATCAGAATGTCCTTAGAGAGAGTGCCAAGGAGTTTGAACGTTTCCGTGTCATTGATAATCCTAAGCTGGAAAATATTCAGTCCCTACCCTTACGTAGCCTTCTTTCGGCTCGTATGATGGAGGCTAAACGTAGTAATATTCCAGTGACTTGTGATATTCCTGAGGAGATTTCAGGGTTTACCATGAACGTGGTTGACTTGACCTTGCTGGTGTCTATTTTCTTTAGTAATGCGATTGATGAGAGTAAGCAGGTACCTGCCAGTCAAATCAAGTTTAGTTTTCATCGACATGATAAGGATGGAAGCTACCATTTTGTCATGGAAAATAGGACGCAAGAAGAAAAAGTTGACCTTGATGCCATTATGCAGGAAGAAAACCAGAAGAAGACCTCAGGTCTTAACCTCCACTCAGCCAAGGATATTCTTAGGAAGTATAGTGATGCCAATTTGATTACAAGCAGTGGTGATTACCTCTTCAAACAGGAATTGATTTTTAAATAAAGATGTAGAGCTAAATCAGAGGATTTGGCTCTTTTTTTTTAGGTACAAGTCCATGAAGGAGGGCTCTTTGCTGTGGTGCTTGTGCTTATGTGAGAAACTTAGGACATCGGAGGAGATAGGGGCGAGGGAGGAGTCTGATTGTTGCTTCATTCTGTGTTATAATAGCAAGGATTAGTGGTTGTTAGCACTAAGTGAATGGCAGTTCTTGCTTGGCCTAACGACTGGTGTAGAGATAAGAAAGGGACGTCTTATGAAATTACTTTATACGGATATGTCTCAGGATTTAACAGAAATTCTGACGGAGCAGGCAACCAGCTATGCTCAAAAGGGAAAGAGGGTCTTTTATATTGCCCCTAATGCCCTGTCATTTGAGAAGGAGCGTAAGGTCTTGGAATACCTGCCTCAGTCAGCATCCTTTGAGATTACGGTGACTCGTTTTACTCAGATGGCTAGATATTTCATTCTCAATACGAGCAACCCCAAAACGCAGCTGGATGATACTGGTCTGGCCATGATTTTTTATAAGGTGTTGTCGCATATGGGCGATGATGAGCTCAAGGTTTATGGCCGTTTGCGCAAGGATAGTAACTTTATTAATCAATTGGTAGACCTTTACAAAGAGTTGCAGCAGGCTAATATGACGGTTCTGGATTTGCAGCATTTGGATCAGGTTGAGAAACAAGAGGATTTGCTCAGGATTTTCAGTGCGGCTCAGGATCTCTTGTTGGCAGGAGATTTTGACAATCAATCAAAACTTAGTGCCTTCTTCAAGGAAATTACCTCAGGACATCTGGATAAGGCACTGAGTAATACGGTTTTGGTCATTGATGGCTTTACGCGTTTCTCTGCCGAGGAGGAGGCCCTAGTTGCCCTCTTGAATGATAAGTGCCACCAAATTGTCATTGGGACTTATACCAGTCAAAAAGCTTATAGTGCTAACTTTGTTTACGGCAATGTTTATCAGGCTTCAGTGGATTTTCTGAGAACTCTGGCTCAGACCTATAAGGTGACACCCGACTATGTGACGACAGACAAAGAGGGGAATCCTTCTTTTGCACATATTAGCCGTCTTTTGGAGAGCCGTCATGATTTTAGTACGATTGACGAGCAGCTGACTGCTCAGGACAAGCAAGCTTTGCAGGTTTGGGAAGTGGTCAACCAAAAGGAAGAAGTGGCTCAGGTTGCTAAGAGTATTCGTCAGTTGCTAGCAGATGGCAAGCGCTATAAGGATATCTTGGTCTTGCTAGGTGATGAGGAGAGTTATAAGCTTCAGGTGGGTCAGATTTTTCGAAAATTTGATATTCCCTATTATTTCGGTAAGGAAGAAACCATGTCTAGCCATCCTTTGGTGCAGTTTGTGGATTCCTTGGAGCGGATCAAACGCTACAATTACCGTGCTGAGGATTTACTTAATCTCATAAAATCCGGTCTCTATGGTGGTTTTGCTCAAGAGGATTTAGACCTTTTTGAGTATTATGTCAATTTTGCAGATATCAAGGGGCGTCACAAGTTCCTTTCTGATTTCACGGCTAATAGTCGTGATAAGTATGATTTGGACCAGCTCAATGCCTTGAGGTCACAACTGGTAGAGCCTTTGGACAAGTTGCTTAACAGTCGCAAACAGAAGGGGTCTAGTCTGCTCAAAAAACTTGTGGTCTTTTTAGAGGCTGTGCAAGTGCCAAGTAAGATGGCTGCTTTGACTGGCAAGGCTAGTGAGGCCGAAAAAGAGCAGAATGAACAGGTCTGGAAGGCTTTCACACAACTCTTGGAGCAGGTTGAGACTATTTTTGGGGAAGAAACTCTGTCAGTGGACGACTTTTTGTCCATTTTGCGTTCAGGAATGTTGGCCTGTGATTACCGTACGGTCCCAGCCACTGTCGATGTGGTCAATGTGAAGAAATACGATTTGATTCAACCACACTCTGCTCCTTATGTTTTTGCCTTGGGGATGACCCAGTCACATTTTCCAAAAGTAGGGCAAAATAAGAGTCTCCTGTCTGACGAGGAACGTAGTCGTATCAATGAAGCTACGGACGAGCACAGAAGTTTGGATATTGTTACGCAGAGCAATAGTCAGCGGGGGCATTTCGTGGCTATGTCACTTTTTAATGCGGCTAGTGAACAATTGGTGCTTAGTCAGCCACAAATTCTCAATGAGACACAGGATGACATGTCGGTTTATTTGAAGGAGCTGCTTGACCTTGGTCTTCCTTTGGTTGAAAAGGGACGTAATCGTTTCGAGGCTAAGGGTGACCAGATTGGGAACTACAAGGACCTTCTATCAACGATCATTGCCCTTAACAGCAGTCATCTAGATGCTGATTTGGACAAGGAAACGCAGACTTTCTGGTCAGTTGCTGTGCGTTATCTCCGTAAGCGACTTGATAAGGACCAAGTCTTGATTCCAAATGTGATTGACGATGTGACGACAACCAAGGTGGATGATCAGGTCATGCAGCTAGTCTTTCCGGGGGAGGAACCACTGAAATTATCAGCCTCGGCTCTGACAACCTTCTATAACAACCAATATCTTTATTTCTTGCGATATGTTTTGGGCCTTGAAGAGTTGGAGTCCATCCATCCAGATGCTCGACACCACGGGACTTACTTGCACCGTGTCTTTGAGCGTGTTATGGGGGATTCTTCGTCAGAAAACTTCGATGATAAATTGGAAAAGGCTATTGCTCAGACCAATCAGGAACAACCCTTTGAACTTCTCTATACAGAGGACCAAGAGAGTCGCTTGTCTCGTCAGATTTTGGAAGATATCGCCCGATCAACTGCCAGTGTTTTGCGTGATAATGCGGCTGTTAAGGTTGAGCGTGAGGAAGCCAAGTTTGACCTGCTTTTAGCAAATAGCATCAAGATTACAGGGATTATTGACCGTGTGGACCGTTTAACGGATGGGGCTCTGGGTGTCGTTGACTACAAATCAGGTAAAAATGTCTTTGACATTCAGAAATTCTACAATGGCCTCAGCCCACAGTTGGTAACCTATCTAGAAGCCCTTCGACAAACCTATAAGGTTGATGCTGATCAGCTTTTTGGTGCCATGTATCTTCACATGCAGGACCCACAGCTTAACTTAGCTCAGTTTGGTCTGGATAAGCTAGCAGCTCAGGCTCATAAGGAATTGACCTATAAGGGACTTTTTGTGGCTTCAGAAACAGAGCATTTGGCTGGTGGGAACTATGATTTACAAAAGACTGTCACCTATGACAAGGAGGACCTAGAAACCTTGCTAGACTACAATATCAAGCTCTTCACAAGTGCTGCTGAAGTTATTCGAAGCGGGAATTTTGCGGTCAATCCTTATACCGAGGATGGCAAGTCTGTCCAAGGGGATCAAATCAAGGCAATTACTCATTTTGAGGCCGACCGCCACATGGGACAGGCTCGAAAACTCTTGCGTTTACCAAGTAAGGGCAAGAAGGAAGCCTATTTGGAGCTGATGGCAAAAGATGATGACAAGAATCAGATGCAAGTTGCTGAAACTATCATCCCCTTTCCAGTCACTGATCAAGCTGTGACAGCAGACAAAAAAGACCAGGAGGACAACCATGTTGACTAAAGCTTTTTTAAGTCCAACAGAGATTAAGGAACGCATTGCCCAAGAAGCAGCTTCTGACAAGGATCGCAAGTTAACACCAGAACAGATTGAGGCCATTTACAGTAATGGTAGCAATATTCTTGTATCAGCTTCGGCTGGATCAGGAAAAACCTTTGTTATGGTTGAACGTATCCTTGATATGATTGGACGTGGCGTTGGCATTGACCAACTCTTTATCTCAACCTTTACGGTAAAGGCTGCAGGTGAGTTAAAAGAGCGCCTGGAAAAGCGTCTGACAGAGCAGTTGGGACAGGTTGAGACGGATGAAGAGCGTGCCTTTCTTTCAGACCAGATTGCCAAGATTGGGACGGCTGATATTGGAACTATGGATGCCTTCACCCAGAAATTGGTCAATCAGTATGGCTATCTCCTGGGTGTGTCACCTATTTTCCGCATTATGACAGATCCTGCCGAGCAGACACTTATGAAAAATGAGGTTTATGCTGATCTTTTCAACGATTACATGCAAGGGAAAGATGCCCAACTTTTCCAAAAATTGGTCCGCAACTTCGCAGGAAATGGCAAGACTAGTAAGGCTTTTCGTGATTTAGTTTACGATGTCTATAACTTTTCTCAGGCTACTGCAGGTCCTGAAAAATGGCTACGTCAAAATCTTTTAAAAGGGCAGGTAGAGGCCAATCCAGATAAGGCTAAAGCTGAGCTTTTAGAGGGTCTCAAAGATGGCTTGTTGGCTGATTTCTTAGACTTCTTAAGAGACCATATAGGTCTAGCTCAGCGTGAATTTGCCAAGGCCAAATATCTAAATAATGTGTCAGATGCCATTAGCCTTCTTGAAGGAGCCTTGGCCAATGACCAAACGGATATGGAGGACCTGCTCAAACAACTCTTGACTTTGTCAGGAGGTACTGGTTTGACCAATATGACCCGTCCTAAAGACGAGGAACTCAAGGCCTACAAGGAAGCTTACAACAAGACCAAAAATGAGTTTGTGGCCCAGTTGCGAGAGGTTGATACCCGGCTAACGATCCTCGAGGTTTTGACCAAGCATAATGATGACATCCTACCTCTGTTGGAGTTGCTTCAGGCCTTTGTACTTGATTTTTCGGACCAGTATTTACAGGCCAAGATTCAGGAAAATGCTTTTGAATTCTCGGATATTGCCCATTTTGCCATCCGTATTTTGGAGGAAAATCCAGAGGTGGCCGCTAGCTACCGTGACCGTTACCATGAAGTGATGGTAGACGAGTATCAGGACAATAGCCATACCCAAGAACGCATGTTGGAACTCCTCTCTAACGGCCACAACCGATTCATGGTGGGAGATATCAAACAATCCATCTATCGTTTCCGTCAGGCGGATCCTCAGATTTTTAACGGCAAGTTTCAGCTCTTCCTTGAAAATCCAGATGCAGGTAAGTTGATTCTCCTTAAAGAGAACTTCCGTAGCCAATCTGAGGTTCTTGATGCGACTAATGGTGTTTTCAGCCACCTCATGGACCAGGAAATCGGAGATATCCTCTATGACAAGACGCATATGTTGGTAGCAGGTAGCGAGAAGCAAAAAGAACCCCATCCTGAAAATGAGACAGAGGTTCTGATTTACAATAGTGATGAAGCAAGTGTGACTCCTGATGAGGAAAGTGCTGATCAACCTATTAGTAGCGGCGAGATTTCCTTGGTTATCAAAGAAATCATCAAACTTCATAAGCAAGGTGTACGTTTTGAGGATATTACCCTCCTAGCACCAACTCGCAACACCTATCTGGACTTGATGGCAAGCTTTGAGGAGCACGGAATTCCCTTGGTACCTGACGAGTACAAGTCAAGCTACCTAGAGTCACTAGAAGTTATGATTATGTTGGACACCCTTCGTGCCATCAATAATCCTCTCAATGACTATGCCTTGGTTGCCCTCCTTCGTTCACCTATGTTTAACTTTAACGAGGACGACCTGGCTCGGATCGCTGTCCAGGCTGACAAAGGACAATTCTATGACAAGCTTCTTGCAGCTCATACTAAATCAGGACTTCATCCAGAAGTCGTGACGCAAGGACTTGAGGCAAAGTTGACTCTTTTCACTAAGACTCTGGCAGATTGGCGTGATTACAGTAAGTGGCACTCGCTCTATGACCTCATCTGGAAGATTTACGACGATCGTTTCTATTATGATTATGTTGGCAGTCTTCCACGATCTGAGCAACGCCAGGCCAATCTCTATGCCCTTGCCTTGCGTGCCAATGCCTATGAAAAGACTGGCTTTAAGGGACTTTCTCGTTTTATTGGTATGATTGATAAGATCATTTCTAGCGGTAACGACCTAGAGGAAGTAACAGACTTGGTTCCCCAAAATGCCGTTAGCCTTATGACCATTCACAAGTCCAAGGGGCTAGAGTTTAAGTATGTCTTTGTCTTGCAGATGAATCGCAAATTCATTGGTCACAGCAAGGATGGCTTAAGTGGTAAGTACATTATCAACCGTGAAAAAGGAATTGGCATTAAGTATCTAGCTGACCTCAAAGACCAGATAAACACCAATTTGCCTAAGTTAAATGTTGTTCTCGAGACCTTAACCTTCCAGGAAAATCGTAGGGAAGAGCGTCGAGCAAGTATCTCAGAAGAGATGCGTCTGCTCTATGTTGCAATGACCCGTGCAGAGAAAAAACTCTACCTAGTTGGTAAGGGCAGTAAGGAAAAATTGACCCAGCAATTTGGCACAGATGTTGAAAATAATCGCCTACCAGTAGCTCTACGTGACCAAATTGCTACTTATCAGGATTGGGTTATGGCTTTGGATACTGCCTTTATGAGAAAGGATCTCAAGTTTACTGTTCGCTTTGTTGAGGCTGAGGACTTGACCCCAGAGGCTATTGGTCAGGTTGAAGTTCAAGCAGCAGTAGATGCTGATGATCTCTCTAACAATCGCCAGACGGAAGACATTAAGCGTGCCCTAACTGTCTTAGAAAGTGTTGAAAAACTCAACCAGCTTTATGCACCGGCGATTGACCTGCCATCTGTGCGTACGCCGAGCCAGCTCAAAGCCTTCTACGAACCTGTTATGGATACCGAAGGGGTGGATATTATGGACAAGAAAGAGGAAGTGCAACCTCTTGAGACTACCACTAGCTTTGAGCTTCCAGACTTTGGGCAAAAAACGAAGGTTACTGGAGCTGCAGTTGGTTCAGCCACCCATGAACTCATGCAACGCTTGATTCTTTCTGACAAGGTGACCCTCCAAGATTTAACACAGGCCTTGAGTCGGGTATCGGCAGATGATCAAGTCAAGGCGCGCGTGCAGTTAGAAAAGCTACTAGGCTTCTTTGACACCGAACTTGGGAAGCTCATTCTAGCTAACCGTGATAAGTTGCGCCGCGAAGCGCCATTTGCCATGTTGGCAGAAGATCCCGCTAGTAAAGAAGACTTTGTCGTCCGTGGTATCATCGATGGCTACCTTCTTCTTGAAGACCGTATTGTCCTCTTTGACTATAAGACGGACCGCTTCACTCATCCTAGTGAACTTAAGGAACGTTACAAAGGGCAAATGAGCCTCTATGCTAAAGCACTCAGCCAAGCCTATCAAATAGATAAGATTGATAAATACCTTATTCTCCTAGGTGGAAAAGACTTGGAAGTCGTAGAAGTATAAGCTATAGCCTAACCATTCTTTCATGGTGAAAGAGTGGTTTTTTGTGTCTTAATCCCACCAAAAAAGACCGGTGTGCACACACCAGTCTTTTCGATAGATTTCCATCAGTATTGTAAGTTCGTTAAAATATTAGAGGATGGAAATAGTTATGAAAAAAAGTATCTTGTAGGTTGCTTAGGCCTACAAGGGCTATTATAACAAACTCATCTTAGTCTAAACAAGGTTAGAAAAATTAGAATTAACTGCCACAAACATTACTAGTTTTTAATAGTTAGGATCCATAATAGCAATAAATAGAGATAAAAACCGTCAGCATGAGACTGACGGTTTTAGTTTATTTTAATCCTAATATCAACTAATCAAAGGAACCACCCAATTGACCCAGGCCCAGGAAATAGGCATAACCAGAATCATGGCTGGAATCATATCTGCTGTTGGGAATTGACGCAGTTTCATAATACGAAAACCGGTCGCAATCATGAGGAAGCCCCCGCAAGCCTTAAAGTCTCCAATCATGGCTTTTGTTGTTAGAGGGAGAATGAAACCAGCACTCACAAAGAGGAGGAAGAAAACGATAAATTGTGGAATGGCAATCATGGAGACGATGTAGCCTAGACTACAAGAGAAAATCATAGCCGTAAAGAAATCTAGGATAGATTTAGAAATTAAGATAGAAGCATCGCCTGTCATCCCAGACTCAAGACTCCCGTAAATTCCTGTACCACTCGCACAAAAAAGGACGATAACTGTCAAGAGCTGCGCATAAAATTCATCGTGAGCTAACCCTGTTTGCTTGCTTGGTGTATTCTTGGACGAGCCTTTTTCGATGAGCCCAGCTCCCGTGTTGATGAGGTGTGCAAATTTTAGGGCCAGCCCAACGATGGTATCGTTATCTACGGCAAAGATAACCGCAGGCATATTAACCATATTCATAATAGCGCTAATCCCCATTACCATAGAGGCTAGACCAAAGATAAGGTTAAGATTTTCCTTGAAATCGTCTCTGAGATAGTCCCCGAAGAGCCCTCCAGCGATTCCTCCTAAGATAATAGATAGCGAGTTGATGATAATTCCGCTTGGCACCAGTGATTTTCCTCCTATTTATTCTAAATACTATAAGTTTAGCATTATCAAAGACCGAATGCAAAAGTGTCTCGTTTTTACAAACGTTTTATTGAAATTGTACCTTTGAAATGATACAATAAACGAGAAGATAACAAAACAGCGTTATCTAAAACTAGTGCTGATATTATTAGAGTATTGTCCATAAAAAACAAGGTAATAACTCTAATTTACAATCTAATATAAAGCGTAAAATGAGACTATTGTTAAATAGATTCTCAAGAAAGGATAAAAGATGATTCGTTTTGAACACGTAACGAAACGTTATGAAGATAAGGATGCTCTCTCAGATCTTAACCTCGAGATTCGAGATGGGGAGATTTTTGGTCTGATTGGTCACAATGGGGCTGGTAAGACCACGACTATTTCCATTTTGACGTCTATCATTGAAGCTAGCTACGGTGAAGTTTACGTCGATGATATGGCCCTCAGCCAACATCGTGATGCTATCAAGAAAAAAATCGCTTATGTGCCAGATTCACCAGACTTATTCTTAAATTTAACTGCTAATGACTATTGGTACTTTTTGACACGTATCTATGATTTGGAAGCTAGTCAGGTTGAGGAACGTTTGACTAATCTTATGGCTACCTTTGACTTGACGGAAAGTCGCTATAACCTCATTTCTTCCTTCTCTCACGGTATGCGTCAGAAGGTTGTCGTTATCGGTGCTCTTCTGGTTAATCCGCAGATTTGGGTTTTGGATGAGCCTTTGACTGGTCTGGATCCACAGGCATCTTATGATTTGAAAGAAGCCATGCGTAACCACGCTAAGGAGGGTAATAGTGTGCTCTTTTCAACCCACGTTCTAAGTGTAGCTGAGCAGCTCTGTGATCGTATTGCTATTTTGAAGAAAGGAAAACTCATCTTCCAAGGGTCTCTAGCGGAACTTAAGTCTCAGTACCCTGACAAGGATTTGGAAACTATTTATCTGGAAATGGCTGGACGTAAGATCGAGGAGGTGTAGTCATGAACTGGAACCATGTTTGGGAGCTTTTTAAAATTAATCTCCTCTATGCAAATCCTCAAGCAGTAACTAACCTACAGAAACGTCAGGAGAAAAAGAAAAAGGCTAATTTCTCCATCGTTAATGCCATGCTTAGACAACAACTCTTGATTTTAATTATTTTTACGGTTGTATATAGCTATCTTTTTGTAGGTGTCGATTATAAGGCCAATCCTGGAGTCTTAACCCTATATCTTTTGACATTTTCAGTCATGGGGCTTCTCCAGACTTTTACGGCTCTCTATAGTACCTTTTACGATAGTAAGGATAGCAAGGCTTATCTGCCTCTTCCCTTAAAGCCATCAGAAGTCTTTTTGGCCAAGACCTTGTCAGGTTCTATGGTTGGGATGACTTTCATGGTACCTATCCTTAGTCTTCTCATACTAGCTTACTGGCAATTTATTGGCCCGCTGGGGATAGTCGTGGGGCTGCTATCCTTTATCGTTTCTCTCTTTATCAATCTCGTTTTTTCAGTGATTCTGTCTAATAGTATTGGAACGCTGATTGTTCGCAGTTCTCGTCAAAAGCTCTATTCGACTATTTTGATGACCCTGTCAACCCTATTGATTATGTTCCCTATCATGATGGTTAGTTTTCTTAATGGTTATGTTAAGGGTGCTGGACATCTCGATTTTCCTTTGTTGCCTTATCTAAGAGGTTACTATGATGTGGTAGCTGCTCCTCTATCTCCGGAGGCTCTACTAAATTTTTATCTTCCTCTTATCTTAGTGCTTATCTTGGGCTTTTGGTTTTATAAAGTCAGAATGCCTCGTTATTTCCACGAAGCCATTTATAACAAAAAGGCTAGAAAGACTCAGGTAAAAGTTGTTACTCGAAGTCAAAGACAGGTCTTGGTTCGCCATCATTTATCTACTTTGGGAAACTCAACCCTCATTACTGCCTTGCTAGGAGGTATTGTCTTCTTTGCAAGTAAGTTCTGGATTGCCCTAGTAGTCAATGCTATAGTATCTGGGCTTATAGCTTTAGTTGTACTAATCGTTTATATCTTTGTTGATCGCAGACGTTGGAAACGTATTAGAGCCATGTTTTTTGCCTAGTACAAACTGTTTAAAGAGTCTCTCCGATTGGAGGGATTCTTTTTTACTGAAAATCTTTAATATGTAAACTTATGCATTATATATGTCAAAATACCTGAATTTAGTGTATAATCATAAACATGAAACGAAATTTTGACTCAGTAAAACGCCTGGTTATCAAAATCGGGACTAGTTCTCTGGTTTTACCATCAGGGAAAATTAATCTTGAAAAAATCGATCAATTAGCTTTTGTCATTTCTAGCTTGCATAATAAGGGAATTGAGGTTGTCCTCGTATCCTCTGGTGCCATGGGCTTTGGTCTAAATGTTCTAGACCTTGAGAAACGCCCAGCAGAAGTTGGTAAGCAACAGGCTGTCTCAAGTGTAGGGCAGGTGGCTATGATGAGCCTTTATTCGCAGGTCTTTTCACATTACCAGACCAAGATATCTCAGTTGCTTTTGACGCGTGATGTGGTTGAGTATCCTGAGAGTTTGGCCAATGCCATCAATGCCTTTGAGAGCCTCTTCGAGCTTGGGGTTGTCCCGGTTGTTAATGAAAATGACGCTGTCAGCGTAGATGAAATGGACCATGCGACTAAGTTTGGAGACAATGACCGCTTGTCTGCTATCGTTGCTAAGATTGTTGGTGCAGACCTACTTATCATGCTGTCAGATATTGATGGGCTCTTTGATAAGAACCCAAATGTTTATGAGGATGCGACCCTTCGTAGCTATGTCCCAGAGATTACCGAGGGAATTCTGGCCTCAGCTGGTGGTGCCGGTAGTAAATTTGGTACGGGTGGTATGATGAGTAAGATTAAATCCGCCCAGATGGTTTTTGAAAATCATAGCCAAATGGTTTTGATGAATGGTGAAAATCCACGTGACATCCTTCGTGTCCTAGAAGGAGCCAAGATTGGTACACTCTTTAAACAGGAGGGCTAAGATGACATATATCGATACACTAGGCCAACAGGCCAAGGTGGCAGGTCGTCAGATTGCTAAATTATCAACAGCAGCTAAAAACGACCTTCTAAATCAGGTAGCTAAAGCTCTAGTAGCTGAGAGTGCCTATATTATCACTGAAAATGCTAAGGATATGGCAAATGCCAAGGAAAATGGTATTTCAGAGATTATGCAAGATCGTTTGCTCTTAACGGAAGACCGTATCGCAGGGATTGCTGAGGGTGTCCGTCAGGTGGCAGATCTTCAGGACCCAATCGGTCAAGTGGTTCGTGGCTATACGAATCTGGATGGTCTCAAAATCGTTCAAAAGCGTGTTCCTATGGGTGTTATTGCTATGATTTTTGAGAGCCGTCCCAATGTCTCAATCGATGCCTTTAGCCTTGCCTTTAAAACCAATAATGCCATCATTCTCCGTGGAGGTCGTGATGCCATCAATTCCAACAAGGCCTTGGTTACAGTAGCCCGTAAGGCTTTGGAAAATGCGGGTATCACAGCAGATGCCGTTCAGCTGGTTGAAGATACCTCTCATGAGGTAGCAGAAGAACTTATGGCGGCGACTAAGTATGTAGACTTGCTCATCCCTCGTGGCGGAGCCCGTCTCATTCAAACGGTTAAAGAAAAAGCCAAAGTTCCAGTCATTGAAACGGGTGTTGGTAACTGTCATATTTATGTGGATAAATATGCTGACTTAGATATGGCGACACAGATTGTCATCAATGCCAAAACACAGCGACCAAGCGTTTGTAATGCTGCAGAATCTCTCGTTGTTCATGCTGATATTGCGGAAGACTTCTTGCCTCATTTAGAAAAAGCTATTTCAAAAGTTCAGGCTGTTGAGTTCCGTGCGGATGAAACGGCTTTGAAACTTATGGAAAAAGCTGTATCAGCTTCTCCAGAAGATTTTGCGACAGAGTTTCTTGACTATATCATGTCTGTTAAAGTAGTAGATAGCCTTGATGAGGCCATTGATTGGATTAATACTTACACGACATCGCATTCAGAGGCTATTGTGACTCAGGATATCAGTCGTGCTGAGCAATTCCAAGACGACGTAGACGCTGCAGCGGTCTATGTTAATGCCTCAACCCGCTTCACAGACGGCTTCGTCTTTGGATTGGGTGCTGAAATCGGAATCTCAACCCAGAAAATGCATGCTCGTGGCCCAATGGGACTTGAGGCTCTAACCTCAACCAAGTTCTATATTAATGGCCAAGGACAAATTAGAGAATAAACAAAAAAGCCCCATGAGGAGCTTTTTTGGTCTATTTGCTAGAGTATAAAGCTTCTGCTATACTGGGGGTATCATAAAAAAGGGGGATTTTATTATGAAAAAAAAAAAAAAAAAATTTTGGAAGGGCTATGTAGATTTTAAGGGACGTTCAACACGTTCAGATTATTGGTTAGCAGTTCTAGCAAATACTATAGTAACTATCATTTTATTTAGTATAGTTATAGTTGTAATTGTTTTTGATAGTCCCGATAGTCATTATCATGTTATTCTTAACTTACTGTATCTGCTTGTAATGACATATTTTTTCGCTAGCTTTATCCCCTCTATTGCCCTTCAGGTCCGTCGCTTACGTGATGCCGGTTTTCATTGGGCATTGATTTTCCTACGTTTTGCCTCTTTTATAGGTGATATCGTACTTTTGGTTTTGTGTTGTCAACCAACAAAAGTAGAATTTCCTTTCAACAATTTTAATAATCTTCAGCAATGATAGTTACTTAACAGCCTCCTTAGGATGTTTTTTAGTCGATTTGCCAGAAGATTGGTCTTTTGGTATAGTAGAAGTATCAAAAAATGAGGAGATTTTATTATGATCGAAGCTTATAAGAAGTTTTGGAAGGGCTATGTAGATTTTGAGGGTCGTTCAACACGTTCAGATTATTGGTTTGTATATTTGGTAAATGTATTGATTACCTTTGCTTATTTTTTGCTCCAAGCAGTATTTGGAGGACTTGCAGCTGCAACTGATTCAAGCTTTTTGGCTGTTATTTCACTTATCCTCCTACTTATCTTTTTTGCCTATGGTATTGCTGCGTGTTTACCTGGTATTGCTCTAACGGTTCGTCGTTTGCGTGATGCTGGCTACAATTGGCCGTATATTTTTGTTGCATTTATCCCATTTGTAGGTTGGATTATCCTAATTGTTTTGCTATGTAAACCAACTAAAGTGGAATATCCATTCAACAACTTCAATAATCCACAACAATAATGACAATCAACCAACTCATTGAGTTGGTTTTTCTGATGTCAAAAAAGCTTTATGTTAATGTTGCACATTTTAATATTTCTGATATAATCTTATCTGAGACTAATTGATGCTAAAAATATATTTAAGAAATGTGAATACTCTATGAAACTACTTCGTAATTTAAAAGAAAAACGTTACCTTATTTTGACATTTACCCTACCAGCTATACTTTTGGCTCTGGCTATTGTCTTTTTGCAGCCTGCACACAATCATGCTAAGGTCCAAGTAAAGGTTGGTACTAAGCAGTCATCGTCAAGCAAGCCCAAGGCATCTAGCTCAAGCTCTTCGTCATCTTCTTCAACGTCAAGTGAGTCTTCGAGCGAATCGTCGTCAGCAAGCTCAACGGTAGCTAGTCAGACAGAGGCAAGCTCTACTCCTGCGGTAGTATCAGCCCCAACACCATCTTCAGCACAAGAGACTTATCAAGCGCCCCAGTATAACTATGTGCCACCAACAACTTATACAGAATCACATAGTGATGCCTCAAGCTATACAGCTCCTGCATACAGTGCAGATGTCAGCTCTGGGACAACAGAATAAGAGTTAGAGAAAAGGAATTTAGGATTAGAAATTTTAGCATTAGTGACAGGATTATCTAGTTTAGTCCTATTAGCAGCTTGTTCAAATCAGCAAATGGCTTGACTTCTCCAACTTCATCTTCATCAGTAGAGCAGTCACAATCAAGTAGTAGTGAAAGCTCTAGCACAAGTACTAGCTCAAGCTCTAGTCAAGAGAAAAAGGTAGATACCTCTGCCTATGATAGCATCATTAGTAAGTACCAAACTGCTGTGGCCAACAACCAAACGGATGCCTCACTTAATTCTTTCGTTGTGACTTATGCTAATTCTCAAACAAGCTCAACAGCTCTTAAGCCTTATGATCTCAAAAATGGCAACTACAAATCAACTGTAGGAACATGAAAGTCTTCAAATGGAAAGACCATTATCATTACTTCGGATGGACAGTCGGAACTCTGGGGTCTACTTAGCCTATTGACAAAGTCTCACCCAATCAGTATGTGTCTGGTATATATACCTTAACTTATGTTGATTCTAGTCCAGTAGGGAATACTCCAATTCAGCTTTGTCCTAAGGGCGTTAGCGATGGTAGTGATGTGGGAGATAACAGTAAGGATCGTATCCTAGCGACGAATGGAGTACCAGAGGAAAGCTATTTTTACAGAGTGGATTAATCTTATCAAACGGTATAGCAACTAAAGAGTCAGGCCTTGGATCTGGCTCTTTTACTGTCCTGTATACTTACAGAACGAGACAATTTCTCTATTCTTGTGCTATAATAAAAGTTATGACTAATGAATTTCACCATGTAACCGTTCTTTTACACGAAACTGTTGATATGCTTGATATCAAGCCCGATGGCATCTATGTTGATGCGACCTTGGGTGGCGCAGGACATTCGTCTTATCTTTTGTCGCAATTATCTGAAAAGGGTCATTTGTACTGCTTCGATCAGGATCAAAAGGCTATTGATAATGCTCAAGTGCGTCTCAAGGATTATATTGATAAGGGGATGGTGACTTTCATCAAGGATAATTTCCGTAATCTCAAGTCCAACCTTGAAGCCTTGGGGGTGTCTGAAATTGATGGCATTCTCTATGACTTGGGTGTCTCTAGCCCACAGTTGGATGAGCGTGAGCGTGGTTTTTCCTATAAACAGGATGCCAAGCTGGATATGCGCATGAATGAGGAGGCGAGCTTGACCGCTTATGATGTGGTCAATACCTATCCTTACAACGATTTGGTGCGTATCTTCTTCAAGTACGGTGAGGACAAGTTCTCTAAACAGATTGCACGTAAGATTGAACAGGCTCGTCAGGTTAAACCAATTGAGACCACGACGGAACTGGCGGAAATCATTAAATCAGCTAAGCCTGCTAAGGAATTGAAGAAGAAGGGGCATCCAGCCAAGCAAATTTTCCAGGCTATTCGTATCGAAGTGAACGATGAGCTTGGTGCTGCGGATGAGTCTATTCAAGAGGCCTTGGATTTACTTGCTGTAGATGGTCGTATTTCGGTTATTACCTTCCATTCTTTGGAGGATCGATTGACTAAACAGCTTTTCAAGGAAGCCAGTACGGTAGATGTGCCTAAAGGTCTACCTTTTATTCCTGAAGACCTTCAACCTAAGGTAGCCTTAGTTAATCGTAAGCCAATCCTACCTAGTCAGGAAGAATTAGAAGCTAATAACCGCTCGCATTCTGCTAAATTGCGTGTGGCTAAAAAAATCAGGAAATAATTATGGAAAATAAGGAACATCAGATTGTTAATAGAGCCATTAGAAACCATATTCGTTTTATGACGCGTATGGAAAAGGCCTTCTATTCGGCAATTGTTTTGACAGCTATTGTGATGAGTATCGCAGTTGTATTTTTACAAGGGCGTAATCAGGCTATCAAGCAACAAATCACAGACCTTAATAGCAAGATTAGTGATGAAAAAACAGAGCTTAACAATGCTAAGCAGGCGGTTAATGAGTTGACTAACTCTGACCGTATTAAAGAGATTGCTAATAAGGCAGGCCTGTCTATTAATAACGATAGTATTAAGAGTGTGAAATAACCAATGAACAGATTAAGAAAACTTAAACATTTATTTCTAAACTATGTCGTTAGGGATAGGCGAAAGCCAGCCCAGAACCGACAGCACGTTGGTCAGAACCTTATGGTTCTTAGTATCTTTATCTTTTTCGTCTTTATTATCAACTTTGTGGTGATTATCGGGACAGACAGTAAGTTTGGTGTCGATTTGTCGACCCAGGCTGCTAAGTCTTATAACACTAAGACCACAGTGGCTGCTAAGCGTGGTACGATTTACGACCGAAATGGAAATGTTTTGGCTGAGGATTCAACCAGTTATGCCATTTACGCAATCGTGTCTACCAGCTATGTGTCAGCGACTCAAGAAAAACTCTATGTCCAAGATAGTCAGTTTGACAAGGTTGCCGATATTTTAAAGGATAAGCTAGGAATTGAAAAGAGTGCTGCCTTGGCTCAATTACGTACTAAGGGTGCCTATCAGGTTTCCTTTGGACTAAAGGGGAAGGGAATCACCTACTCTGTTAAAGAAGAACTAGAGAAAGCCTTTAAAGATGCGGGAATTAAGGGGATGGCCTTTGAAGCAACAACGTCACGTATGTACCCTAATGGGACCTTCGCATCAGAGTTTCTTGGTCGTGCCGAAGCTGTTGAAAATAAAAAAGACGGCTCTTATTCTTTGATTGGCCAAACTGGTTTAGAGCGTTCGCTTAATAGCCTTTTGACAGGGACAGATGGTGAAGCCATCTATGAGAAGGATAAAAACGGTAATACGCTTCTAGGTACGGAAACCATTACCAAGGAAGCTATCGATGGTAAGAACATCTATACAACCTTGTCAGCGCCTCTTCAAACCTTCCTAGAAACGCAGATGGATACCTTTATGGAGCAGACAAAAGGGGTAAATGCTTCAGCGACAGTTGTTAATGCTAAGACAGGTGAGATCCTTGCAACGACACAACGTCCGACCTATAATTCTGATACCCTTGAGGGACAGGCTAAGAAGAACTATGACTGGGTTAACCGTCTTTACGAAGCCCAGTATGAGCCTGGATCAACCATGAAGGTCATGCTCTTGTCAGCTGCTATTAACAATGGAAGCTTCAACCCGAATGCGACCTATAGTAATGCCAACGGTATTAAGGTTGACGACGTTGAAATCAATGACTGGTCAATCAATGAAGGTATCTCAACAGGTCAAAACATGTCATTTGCCCAAGGGTTCTCCTATTCAAGTAACGTTGGTATGACCATTTTGGAACAAGAGATGGGGGACAAAGTCTGGTCTAACTACCTTTCTCTCTACAAATTTGGTCTTCCAACTCGCTTTGGTATGGTAGGTGAGTCTTCTGGTGTTGTCTCTCGAAACTCTGTTAATATCGCTCAATCGTCTTTTGGACAAGGGATTTCAGTGACTCAGGTACAAATGCTTCGAGCCTTTACCGCAATTTCTAACAAAGGTATTATGCTGGAACCTCAGTTTATTAAACAGGTTGCTGATGTTAACCAAGGTACTGTCCGTACAGCTAAGAAAGAAGTTATCGGCAAGCCAGTTTCTAAGCAGGCCGCCTCTGAAACTCGTAATTATATGATTTCTGTTGGCACAGACCCAGAGTTCGGTACTCTTTACAATAAATCTGAAGGTTCACCGATTATCCAGGTCGGCAATTATGACGTTTCAGTTAAGTCAGGAACGGCTCAAGTTGCCGATGAAAAGACTGGGACTTACAAAGATGGGGCTAATGAAACTCTCAACTCAGTTGTGGCCATGGTTCCTGCAGATGATCCAGAATACATCATGTATGTGACTGTTCAAGAGCCTAAGACCTGGGATAATAATTTCTATGCGACTGTAGTCAACCCTGTCTTAGAAGAAGCCATGTCTATGGGAGACACCCTAGATACTTCTGTGTCTGAGGGTAGTGAAAAGACCGAGGAAACGAGCTATCAAACTGGCGATATTATCGGTAAGCGTCCAGGTGAGACAGCTAACACCCTTCGTCAAAACCTGATTCATCCGATTGTTTTGGGTGTTGGTGATAAGATTGAGAAGGTTTCTGTAGATGCCAAAGCCAATATTAAGGCCAATGAACAGATTCTTATCATGACCAATGACTTCACAGAACTTCCAGACATGTATGGTTGGACCAAGAAGAACGTTGAAACCTTTGCCAAATGGAAAGGTATTAAAATTACTTACAAGGGTGGCAAGTCAGGGACTGTTACCAAACAAAGTGTTGCGGCAGGAAAAGCCCTGTCTAAAACCAAGAAGATTACCATTACTTTAGGAGACTAAGATGACTATGAGTCTGATAGCAGGCGTGGCCGCCTTTGTGTTGACGGTGCTCGCCATGCCTCACTTTATTACTTACTACAAAATCAAGAAAATCGGTGGCCAACAAATGCATGAAGATGTGAAGCAGCATTTGGCTAAGGCTGGGACGCCAACTATGGGAGGGACAGTCTTCCTAGTGGTTGCGATCTTGGTTAGCTTGATTTTCAACTTCCACGTCTTTAGCGAGGGACACCAAGCCTATGGTGCCACAGCGGGGATTCTCTTTGTCATTTTGATTTATGGAATCATTGGTTTCCTTGATGATTTCCTTAAGATTTTCCGTCAAATCAATGAGGGACTTAAACCTTGGCAAAAGATGGCCTTGCAGATTATTGCGGGTTTGCTTTTCTACTTTATCCACGTACTTCCTAGTGGGACAGATAGCTTAGTTATTGGTGGATTAACCATTCATCTCGGTGTCTTCTATGTTCTCTTTGTCCTATTCTGGATTGTCGGTTTCTCAAATGCTGTGAACTTGACAGATGGTATTGATGGTTTAGCTTCTATCTCTGTGGTTATCAGCTTGATTGCCTATGGGATTATCGCTTTTGTCAAGGGTGAGTTCGCTATCTTGACCATCATTATCACTATGATTGGGGCTCTTCTTGGCTTCTTCGTCTTTAACCACAAGCCAGCCAAGGTCTTTATGGGAGATGTCGGTTCCTTGTCACTTGGAGCTATGCTTGCAGTTATCTCTATTGCCCTACGTGTAGAATGGACCCTACTCTTGATTGGTGTGGTTTATGTCTTTGAGACAGTTTCTGTCATGCTACAGGTCAGCTATTTCAAATACACTAAGCGTAAGTATGGAGAAGGTCGTCGTATTTTCCGTATGACACCATTCCACCATCACCTCGAATTGGGTGGTCTTTCAGGTAAGGGTGACAAATGGTCAGAGTGGAAGGTTGATGCTTTCCTTTGGACAGTTGGAGCACTTGCAAGTGCCATTACCCTTTGGATGGTTCTTGGAAACGTTATGAAATAAATGAAAAGAGCAGAAATGCTCTTTTTCTGTTATAATGGTAGGGATAGACTAGATAGAAAAGAAGTAAGTAAACATGTCATTTAAAGATTTTAATTTTAAAACATTCATTCAGGAGGCTCTTGATGAGATTAAGTTTAAGGAGCCGACGCCTGTTCAACAGAAGTTGATTCCTGTAGTCCGTTCAGGTCGTGATTTGGTTGGTGAATCAAAGACGGGTTCAGGGAAAACACATACCTTCCTCTTGCCAATTTTTGAGAAACTCAATCCAAAGAGTGGCGATGTTCAAGTTGTTATTACAGCGCCATCACGTGAATTGGCGACACAAATTTACCAAGCGACAAAACAAATTGCCAAACATTCTGAGACTGAAATTCGTGTAGTCAATTATGTGGGTGGTACAGACAAGCAACGTCAGATTGAGAAACTCAAGGTAGCCCAACCTCATATTGTTATTGGGACACCAGGGCGTATCTATGACTTAGTTAAGTCTGGGGACTTGGCTATCCACAAGGCCCATACTTTTGTTGTTGATGAGGCTGATATGACCATGGACATGGGATTCTTGGATACTGTGGACAAGATTGCGGCAAGCCTTCCTAAAGAAGTGCAAATTTTGGTCTTCTCAGCAACCATCCCTCAAAAACTGCAACCATTCTTGAAGAAATATTTGACCAATCCAGTCATGGAACAAATCAAAACTTCAACAGTTATTGCAGACACCATTGATAACTGGTTGGTATCTACAAAGGGGCGCAACAAGAATGAACAGATTCTTGAGATGCTTAAGGGGATGCAGCCATATTTGGCAATGATTTTCGTTAATACCAAGGAACGTGCAGACGATTTGCACAGCTACCTAGTGTCAAATGGTCTTAAGGTTGCCAAAATTCATGGAGGTATTCCACCACGTGAACGTAAGCGTATCATGAATCAAGTCAAGAAGCTTGATTTTGAGTACATTGTAGCGACTGACCTTGCAGCGCGTGGAATTGATATTGAAGGGGTTAGCCATGTTATCAATGATGCCATCCCTCAAGATTTGTCCTTCTTTGTTCACCGTGTAGGACGTACAGGACGTAATGGTTTGTCAGGAACAGCCATCACCCTCTATCAACCAAGCGACGACTCAGATATTCGTGAGCTTGAAAAGATGGGGATTACCTTTGACCCTAAAGTCTATAAGGACGGCGAGTTTCAAGATACCTATGACCGTGACCGTCGTGCCAACCGTGAAAAAGCCTATCAAAAACTTGATACGGAAATGATCGGTTTGGTTAAGAAGAAAAAGAAAAAAATCAAGCCTGGCTACAAGAAGAAAATTCAGTGGAAGGTTGACGAAAAACGCAAACGTGAGCGTCGTGCGGCTAATCGTGCTAAGGGGCGTGCTGAGCGTAAAGCTAAGAAGCAAAGCTTCTAAGCATTGGCTTCTAGGTGAGAGCAAATTTTAATTTAAAAATTCAAGAGGTTGAAACCAAAGTGTTTCAGCTTTTTTGATTATTATCAAACTTTTTGGAAACTCAAAAGACCTTATTTAGTTTGAAGATATATTTTTCTTTTGAGCCTAAGGTCTCAAAACTTCCCAACGCTTATGACTACAAAGTTTTAGGTGTCATTATCACAGCGACAAGTCTCAGTATATGCTCACTACACTCGCAAAATAATTGGCTGTCTTAAGGACTGAAAATGTAATGAATAAATAGTTTTTTACTATTTACTACAAAAAAACCAACAAAATGATACAAAAGAAAGTTGATTTTGATAATTTAAGCTAAACTAAAAACATATAGAATGCCTTATTAATAATAGTTGACACATTTTAAATAGCTTTATTAAAGCCATTTTTAAAAAGATTTGATTCTATAACTTTTATGGAAAAAGGGAAAATTATTGCAAAAGACAAGTATGAATTATTACTTGAAACTTGTGATAATTTCAATGATTTTTTAATGTATACTGCAACTGATGGAGGTAATCACCATGAATACAATATTACGAGCCTGTCATTTGAATAAATCATTTGGAAAACAAGAGGTATTAACCGATCTCAATTTCGAAATTCAAAGAGGTGACATTGTTGGCTTAATTGGGAAGAATGGCTGTGGAAAGACTACTTTAATGAAGATGATCTTAGGACTTACTCCACGCACAAAAGGTAAAATTCAATTTAAAGGGGATTCAGAATATAATACTAAAAGAAATAGTTTAAATAAAATCGGTTTTCTTCTAGATTGTAAATTATTTGAAGATTTTTCTGCATATGATAATTTGAAATTATTCTCTATGTATTCTTCATCATTTGATAAGAGTGGACTAGATAAACGGATTAATAAGTTGTTAAAATTTGTGGGTTTAGATAGTAGCAAAAAACTAGTAAAATCTTACTCGTTTGGCATGAAGCAGAGATTGGGTTTGGCATTGGCCTTGTTAGATGACCCTGAGTTTCTGATTCTAGATGAACCTTTTGTGGGTTTAGATCCTGCAGGAGTTAGAGTTCTTTTAGACTATATTGTGAAGTTACGTCGTGAAAAAAGGGTTACAATATTAATCTCATCACATCAGTTACATGAAATTGAAGAAATTTGTGATTATTTCCTATTTATAAATGGAAAGAGTATTGAAACACATACTAAACTAGGAAAAAATAAAATAATTATTACTTTAGAATATGCAGTGCCGGAGTTGGAACAAAGTCTTAGTAAATTAGTTACCCTAAAAGAAGGTCAGATAATCTTACCACATGATATGATGTTATTGAATTCGATCCTGAGGCTCATTTATAAATATAATTGTGAGATAAAAGAAATCACGGTGAGTGACTCTATTGAAGAATTATTTAGGGGGTGAAAAAATGCAATCAATCGTTTTAGCAGAACTATATAAATTATTGAAACGGAAAAATTTTATTATATTAGCTATACTATCATTGTGGTCTTTGATTTATGGTTTTGGTGCCTTTTTACATTGGGACTTTGTAAAAATAGGGGCTAAATTAGATTTAGTTACCTTTATCACCACGATGTGGACATTTTTATTAATATTAACTATCCCGTTATTATTAATTTTATATACTTCTTCCTTTATTTTAGGAGGAGAGATTCAAGGAGGACAAATTTTATTAGAGGTAAATAGAGTCACTAGTAAGAAAATATTGATAGTCTCTAAGTATATTGTTGTTATCCTATCAATATTATTTTTATATATCTTAAATTGCTTGACGTCGTTAGTCACTTATATTTGCTTTATATCTCATACTGAGTTCGGTTATACACGATTTTGGGAGCTACATGCTACAAATGTACAATCAATAGTAGTTAGTTTAGTGAATTTAGGATTTATTATTTTGCTTGCTAGCATTGCTTTTTATCTATCACTAAATATTTCGGCAATAATGGCTTCGTTTGCAAGTCTAGGTGTTTACTTTTTATGTCAACTTCTATCAAATATTACTATGATTTCTAAATTTATTCCTGGATATTTTTTTGTTGTGCCTAATTATCATTTTACAATTGGATTATCTCTAATTCATTTACTAAGTTATTTTTTGCTTTGTATACTGTTATTGATTGCTACCATGAAAGGGTTTGAAAGTAAGGCGTTGTGAATGATATAATATTAGAAAAAGGAATTTATAGAGACAGATGTATAAAGTAGCAATTTGTGACGATGATAGCTTACAAGTGAGTAATTTAGAAACTCATATTTCAGAATACTTTGATGAAATCAATGTCCAATATGAAATTGATGGCTATTACAAAGGAGACCGTATGGTAAATACCATGAGTGGACAAATTGACAACTATCACTTGATATTTTTAGATATTGAAATGGAGGGGCTAAATGGTATAGAGACTGCTAAGTTATTGAGGAATATTGATAAAAATTTTATACTCATTTTTGTCACAAGCTTTGAGCAATATGCTTTAGAAAGTTTTGAAGTCTCTCCATTTCGTTATCTAATAAAACCTGTATCTATTGAAAAATTGAGAGAGGTTCTCAGGGATGTTCTGGTAGAATTAACTGCAAAACAAAAATTTATGTTTTATCAGATAGGTACGGAACATTTCCAAATGAGCTTAGATAATATTGTATGTCTATATTCTGAGTTTGGTAGGAAAATCCACCTTGAATTAGTTAGTGGTAGTGATACATCGTTTTACGGGAGGATATCAGCAATTGAAAAAGAATTACCTTCAACTCATTTTGTTAGGGTTAATAGTGGAACAATGATTAATTTAAACCATATATCCTCACTTAATCAGAATGATGTAACTATGATAAATGGTAATTGTATTGCTATTAGTAGAAGTCGTAAGAAAGCCGTGAGAACAGCATATAGCCATTTTATTGAGAGGAGTTTCGGTTTATGATTGATGTATATAAATCAGTGGGGCTACTCTCTCTTTTTTTATTCCAAAGTTTTGTTGTTTGGTTTTATTTACAACACTTTTTTGTGATCAGAATTTCCAAAAGCAAGTTTTATTGTTTGATCTTATTTGTTTATTGTTATTGGCCACGCATCAATAACAATAAATCATAATACATTGTTAGATTTTAAAATCTTATCTTTGCTATTAACTTTCCTGATTCTTTTCCTCTTTTTATCGGGAGATGTTATGAAAAAGGTATTTCATTATTTATTCCTGATTTTTTGGTTTTTGATTCAAGAAGATATAGCAATATTGCTATTACATCAAGTTCAACAAACTAAAGAAATCGTAATTTTTTTCGCCCAATTCTTTTTGATGTTGTTAACGCTTTTATTTGTGTTAGGATTAAAACACTTTAAAATAGATAATCTATTTGAGCTGAACAAAATAGAATACGGTATCTTATCGTTGCCTCCATTTTTGTCTATTATTTTACTGTTATATAAGATGCCACTACCTTTAAGTCGAGTTTTGATATTTGATAGTTATTTATTATTGATAAACATTGTTATAATTGTGCTTTACAATTATTTGAGTGAAAAAAATTATAATATTATCAAAGGCAAAATTGCTTTTGATGAAAATAGCATGACTAGTGAAATTATTCAACAAGAAGAAGAACTAGCAATTCTCAGACATGATTTAAAAAATATTGTTTCCTCAATAGATTTTTATGCAGATAGTAATGATTTTGGAAACATCAAAGCAATAACTCGAGAGATACTGGGACAGGAGGTTTTTAATCGCAAGATTACAGGATGTATACCAATTGACGCTATATTAAATCAAAAAATATCTAAAATGAAAAAAGATGGAGTCCAGTTTCATCTAGATTTACAAATCCCCTATAACTTAGATATAAGTTCGATTGCTATAGATTCTTGCGCTATTCTCGGAAATATTATCGACAATGCAATAGAGGAGATTGAACGTAATGGATTAACGAATCCAATCGAAATAGTATTACGTTTTAAGAATAATAAACTAGTCTTTAAAGTGGCGAATCCTATACTTACTTCTGAAATAGATATCAATTACAACGGAATGAAATCTATAAAATTACCTAATAGACGTGGTCTAGGAATAAAAAGTAGTTATGATAGAATCATGAAACTGAAAGGACATTTGAATATTAATATACAGTCAAATCAATTTGTGGTACTAGTTGTTATTCCTTTAAAAATAAAATAATTTGGAAGTCCTAAGGTCTAAGTTGAATCAACTCTCAAAATCAAGTAGTGACATTTATGTCACTACTTTTTTGTTGGCTTTCTATCTATAATACAATCATAGCTTTTGAGAAAAGGCTAAAAAATATTTTAAAGGAGGTTGTTTTAATGACAACACAAATCATTAACAATTTTAACTCACTTAATTCCGAAGATCTTTCTACTGTTAAGGGTGGAGCATGTAGTTTTTGGGGAGCTACAGCTGCCGTAGGCGTCGGGGCTGTTGGAGGAGCCATTAAAGGTGGTATTCAAACAGGTACTTGGCAAGGTGCAGCCTTAAAGGGTATTGGTTATGGTATTAAAGATGGGATTACTTATGGCCTTATTTGTCGTTATTAGGCGATTACTGAGTCAATTTTTTGGCCAAATAGTACTTGCTCTCCTAATTTATGGGCTTATATTCTTTGCTTGGCAACACTTTAGAGGAGAAATTTTCTCAATTGTGTGCATCTATGTCAGTATATCCCTAGCAGATGACGTCTATCATCTCGCAGAAGAATATGTTAAAAAGAAAGTTAACTAGGAATACGTTCCTGTTTGAAAAATAGCATGTAAAAACTTGGCAAAATGATTGTCAAGTTTTTTTATAGCAAAAGTGCTACAATAGGAGTCATGAAAGACACGATTCGAATTCTTCATATTAATGATTTACACTCTCATTTTGAACAGTATCCACAACTCAAGCGAGCTGTGGATGATTTGAGTCAGACAGATAGAGAGTTGATTAAGGCAGATCTTGGGGACAATGTGGATAAGTCCCATCCCTTGTCTGATGCGACCGCTGGGCGTTTTAATGTGGCCCTGATGAATGAGTTGGGGATAGACTATGCGACTATTGGAAATAATGAGGGGATTGGTCTGGCCAAGGATGAGCTAGACTGTCTTTATGAGAAGGCTAAGTTTCAGCCGATCATAGGAAATCTCAAGGATGAGGGGAGACAACCTGAATGGGGCAAGCCCTATCTTATCCACAAAACTAAGGCAGGTACAAAAATTGCTTTTTTGGCCTACACCTTCCCATATTACATTACCTATGCTCCCAACGGTTGGCAGGTGTTAGAGCCTATGGCTAGGTTGGAAGAGGATTTGGCTCGTCCTGAGGTAAGGGATGCAGATATAATCATCGTTCTTAGCCATCTAGGTGTACGTTATGATGAGCAGATTGCAGAGACTTATCCGCAGGTAAACCTTGTTATCGGGAGTCACACGCATCACCTTTTTGAAGAGGGCAGATTAGTCAATGAAACCTATTTGGCAGCTGCTGACAGATATGGTTATTATCTTGGTTGTATTGACCTTACTGTGGAAAATGGGCAATTGATAGAATGTCAGGTCGAGGCTATTCCCACCAAGTCCTACATCTTGGATTTAGACAAGGAGGACGAAGCCTTTATCAAGGCTATGCGTGAGGAAGGCCATCGTCGTTTAGCTCAGAAAAAGGTAGCTAATCTAGGTCGAGAACTAGATTTTGATGAGACCTGTCAATTGGTTTTACAGGCTGTTTGTCAGGAGACTCATAGTCAGTTAACGCTTTTAAATACTGGACTTATCATGAAAACACTAGGTCCTCAAGTGACCATGGCAGACCTGCAAGAAGCCCTTCCTCACCAGATGCGGATGGCACGTCTAGTCGTGACAGGACAAGAACTCAAAGAAATCTGTCAGGAAGTTTTTACTAAGGCTGAACTCCTTAAAAATCAAGCTATTAAAGGTATGGGATTTAGAGGGAAGACATTTGGTGAAGTAATCACGGGGAATTTTGCTTACAAAAACGGTAATTTGTTGTATAATAGAAGGGTTGTAGATTCCAATGAGAAATTTAGTTTGGTCCTTGTGGACCAGTACTACTTTGCTTCTTACTTCCCTACAGTTAAGGAAAAGGAAGTTACTCTTCTTTTTCCAGATTTGTTAAGGGGACTTGTGGCCAAGTATTTAGGAAAAAATGGTGCCAATTGGGATAAGATATAGAGACATTATTACAGCATCAGAATAGAAAATAAGAGAGAGCAGAAAGGATGGCACATGCGTAAAGAAATCTTGCCAGAAATGTTTAATTATAATAAATATCCAGGGCCAGACTTTGTGTATGTGGCTGATCTTCTGAAATCAGATGCCTGTCAGTTTACAGTTCTTGAAAATCACAAGGATGCTTTAGACGCTACCCGCTTTGGGCAACGTTTTTCTGAAATCATGCTCAAGTATGATTATATCGTTGGGGACTGGTCTAATGATCAGCTTCGTCTTAAGGGATTTTACGAGGACGAGCGCCCTAATACGCGTAAGACAGACCGCATTAGCCGATTATCGGAGTATTTGCGTGAATACTGTGCCTTTGGCTGTGCCTACTTTATTTTGAAAAATGAAGAGCCGCAGTTAATCGTCTTTGAAGAGGAGACGGAGCCTCGTCGCAAGCGCCGTCGTTCTAATAGTCGTCGTAATGCTTCTCAGGAATCTAGAGATAGAGAGCGCAATGCTTCTCAAAAGAATAAGGGGCAAAAAGCTTCTGCTAAGCAAAAGCCAGACAAGTCCAAACGAAGAGATAGGGATCAAGAGGGCCCAAGCTTTGAGAAAATCAAGCGTCGTCCTAAGTTCAAATCTAGATCCGAGGATGGTGGTCGTGAGCGTAAGCCTAACTTCAAGAAGAGTCAGAAGCAAGCTCCAAAATCTAAAGGTCAAAACACCCCATCGAAGAAACAAAGCCAGACCAAGTCAGATGGTCAGCATTTCACAATCAGAAAAAAAGGAAATTAAACTATGTCAGAAGTAACAACACAAGCAAAACCAGAACGTCGTAAACGTCAGAAGTTAGAGGATATGGAAGGCTACAAACCTTCTATTTATGGTCTTACTCGTGATGAGTTGATTGATTGGGCTATGGAACACGGTGAAAAGAAATTCCGTGCTACACAAATTTGGGATTGGCTCTACAAGAAGCGTGTGCAATCTTTCGAAGAAATGACCAACATTTCAAAGGATTTCATTGCTAAATTGAATGAGAATTTCTGCGTAAACCCATTGAAACAACGTATCGTTCAAGAATCTAAAGATGGTACTGTTAAATATCTTTTTGAATTGCCAGATGGTATGTTGATTGAGACGGTTTTGATGCGTCAACACTATGGTTTGTCTGTCTGTGTGACAACTCAGGTTGGATGTAACATCGGTTGTACTTTCTGTGCCAGTGGTTTGATTAAGAAACAACGTGACTTGACTGCTGGTGAGATTGTGGCGCAAATCATGTTGGTACAAAAATACTTTGACGATCGTGGTGACGGTGAACGTGTCAGCCACGTGGTTGTTATGGGTATCGGTGAGCCATTTGATAACTATGACAATGTGCTTCGCTTCTTGCGTACCATTAACAATGACAATGGTCTTGCCATTGGAGCGCGTCACATCACCGTGTCAACATCTGGTTTGGCACCAAAAATTAAGGAATTTGCTAACGAAGGTGTTCAAGTTAACCTTGCCGTATCACTTCACGCGCCTAACAATGACCTTCGTTCAAGCATCATGCGTATCAACCGCTCGTTCCCACTTGAAAAACTCTTTGAAGCTATCGAGTATTACATCCAGACAACCAACCGTCGTGTAACTTTTGAGTATATCATGCTTAATGAGGTCAATGACCACCCCGAAAATGCTCAAGAGTTGGCTGATTTGACTAAGAAAATCCGTAAGTTGTCATACATCAACTTGATTCCATATAATCCAGTATCAGAGCACGACCAATATAGCCGTTCAACGAAAGAACGTGTGGCGGCCTTCTACGATGTGCTCAAGAAAAATGGAGTCAACTGCGTGGTTCGTCAAGAGCACGGTACAGATATCGACGCAGCTTGTGGACAATTGCGTTCAAACACTATGAAACGTGACCGTCAAAAGGCAGTAGCAGAAGCTTCTGGTAAATCAGAAGGTAAGTAAGATGTTTCAGCTTAAGACTTGGGTAGATAAGGATGGAGAACTAACATCAAAAGGAAGAAAGCTAAGCCGAGTTTTGGTCTGTGCTTATCTCCTTTGTTTAGTGCTCCTATGTTGGACACCCCAGTACGGGCTAGTTGAAGGTGTTGAAACCCCTGGTATTCAACATTTTGGTCGTGTAGTGGTCCTATTAACCCCATTCAATAGTTTGACCAACTTTTATCAGCTGGATAGTCTTAAAGAGATTGTCTTTGTGCTTGGGCAAAATGTGACCAACATTTTCTTGCTGAGTCCGCTGATTTTAGGGCTTTTAGCCTTGTACCCAAGATTCAGGTCTTGGAAAAAGGTCCTTTTAGCGACCTTTGTCATGTCTTTGACGATTGAGGTTGGACAAGTCATTCTAGATCTTCTCATTGATGCTAATCGTGTCTTTGAGTTAGATGATTTATGGACCAACACTTTGGGAGGTTTGGTGGCACTAGTTGTCTACCGCCTTCTTGTAAAACTGATTCAAACGCATTTAAAAGAGTAAAAAACCTGGGAGCTTACGCGTCTCAGGTTTCACTTATTTTCTATCATACAAATACAACACATTCAAAAGAGGGAAAAATGAATAAACACGTTTGGAGAAATAATGAAACACTTAATGATGACAGTAGTCACCGTATTAACGTTAGGAGTAACAATGACGATGGTTAAGGCAGATACTTATCAAAGTGGCCGTGATGCCGATATTATGCGAGAAAGAGGACAGGTTTGGAATTATTCTGAGTCTAAGAGAGAGCCTCAATTAGCCAACTACAACACCGATGGTCGCTATCTCAGTGAGGCAACTAACTTTGAATTGTACAATTTTGTCAGAGAGTATAAGACATCTGATGAAATCAGACGCATTTGGAACCCTAAGAAAGATGAATCAGTTATCCATGATAAGGAGAGTTACTCTGTGGATGGTGGGAACAAGGTATATAATTTTGATTCCTTTGCTTATCAATTGCCAGAGTCTACTGATTTTGGGAAGTTATCTTATATTGGTCACTTTCAGTTAGAAGATGGCACAATCTATCGCTATTGGAAGTAACCTTATCATAAGAGACTTATACGAGGTCTATTATTAACCATTTGTAAGGATAGGAGGAGTAACTTGTCTTTTAAAGAATCAATCATTGCAAAACTTTGGTGGTTTTTCAAGTTAGAAAAACGCCGGTATATTGTTGGGATTTTGGCACTGAGTCTGGTTTCGGTTCTCAATCTGATTCCTCCTATGGTTATGGGACGGGTCATTGATGCTATCACATCGGGAAAATTGACCAATCAGATCTTGCTTCTGAATCTCGTTTATTTGCTTTTGGCAGCTCTGGGGATGTACTATTTGCGCTATGTTTGGCGCATGTATATCTTGGCGACTTCTTATCGCTTAGGCCAGATTATGCGTTCACGCCTATTTGAGCATTTTACCAAGATGTCGCCTTCTTTTTATCAAAAGTACCGAACTGGGGATCTCATGGCCCATGCAACCAATGATATCAACTCTTTAACCCGCTTGGCTGGTGGGGGTGTCATGTCAGCCGTGGATGCCTCTATTACAGCCTTGGTAACCCTAATCACTATGTTTTTCAGCATTTCCTGGCAGATGACACTAGTGGCTGTCTTACCCCTACCTTTCATGGCTTTTGCGACTAGTCGTTTGGGCCGCAAGACCCATAAAGCTTTTGGAGAATCCCAGGCAGCCTTTTCAGAACTTAATAATAAGGTTCAAGAGTCGGTATCAGGTATCAAGGTAACCAAGTCTTTTGGCTATCAGGAGGCTGAGCTTCAGTCCTTCCAAGAGACCAATAAGATGACCTTTAAAAAGAATATGCATACCATGAAGTATGACAGCCTTTTTGATCCTTTGGTCTTACTCTTTGTTGGCTCATCTTATGTTTTGACCCTTCTTGTCGGTGCCTTTATGATTCAGGCTGGTCAGATAACGGTCGGAAATTTGGTAACCTTCATTACCTATTTGGACATGCTGGTTTGGCCCCTAATGGCCATTGGCTTCCTCTTTAATATCACACAGAGAGGAAATGTGTCCTACCAACGTATTGAAAATCTTCTGGAGCAGGAATCAGATGTTCAAGATCCTGCGCATCCTCTCCCAAGTATTGAAAATGGTCGCTTAGAATATGCGATTGACCGCTTTGCTTTTGAGGATGAGGATACTTTGAGAGATATTCATTTCACCTTGGACAAGGGGCAAACCCTTGGCTTGGTTGGTCAGACTGGCTCTGGAAAGACGGCTCTTGTCAAGTTGCTCTTGCGGGAGCACGATGTTAATCAAGGAGCCATCTATTTGAATGGGCATGACATCCGAGACTATCGCCTATCAGACTTGCGTAGCTTGATGGGTTACGTTCCTCAAGACCAGTTTCTCTTTGCCAGTTCCATTTTAGACAATGTCCGCTTTGGTAATCCTGATCTCGCCTTTGACAAGATAGAAGAAGCGACTAAGTTGGCTCAAGTTTATGATGATATCAAGGATATGCCTGAAGGTTTTGAAACGATCATTGGTGAAAAGGGTATCAGCCTATCAGGCGGTCAAAAACAACGTCTGGCCATGAGTCGGGCCATGATTTTGGATCCAGATATTTTGATTTTGGACGACTCTCTATCGGCAGTGGATGCCAAGACAGAACATGCTATTATTGACAATCTCAAACATACTCGTAAGGACAAGACGACTATCATTACCGCCCATCGTTTGAGTGCGGTGGTGCACGCTGACCTTATCTTAGTCATGCAGGATGGTCGTATCATTGAACGTGGCCGTCATGAGGATTTGCTAGCTCAGGGTGGTTGGTATGCCAAGACCTATGAGTCTCAACAGTTAGAAATGGAAGGAGGAGAAGCTCATGCCTAATCAAAACCAATGGTCTGTGTTTAAGCGTCTCTTGACCTATCTCAAGCCTTACAAATTCTTGACCTTTCTAGCTTTGGCCTTTCTCTTGTCCACAACGGTTATCAAGAGTATCATTCCCCTTGTGGCCTCTTATTTTATCGACCACTATCTTCATGATATGAATCAGGCGGCAAGCTTAATTCTGATTGGTTACTATGGTCTTTATCTCTTGCAGACGCTAGTCCAGTATTTGGGAAATCTCTTTTTTGCGCGTGTGTCCTATAGTATTGTCAGGGATATTCGCCGGGATGCCTTTGCCAATATGGAGAAACTGGGTATGTCTTACTTTGACAAGACTCCAGCAGGGTCTATTGTTTCCCGCTTGACCAATGATACAGAGACTATTAGTGAGATGTTCTCAGGAATTCTGTCTAGCTTTATTTCGGCTATCTTTATCTTTGTTACCACCCTTTACACCATGATGATGTTGGACATTCGTCTGACCGGGCTTATTGTACTCTTTCTTCCTCTGATTGTTCTCTTGGTTAACCTTTACCGCAAAAAATCAGTGGTTATCATTGAAAAGACCAGAGCCTTACTTTCAGATATAAATGCCAAACTGTCAGAGAGTATCGAAGGGATTCGCATCATTCAGGCCCTTAATCAAGAGAAACGCCTCAAAAAAGAGTTTGATGCTATTAATGAGGAACACTTGATTTACGCTAGCCGTTCCATGTCACTGGATTCTCTCTTTCTACGCCCAGCCATGAGTTTACTGAAGCTCCTGGGCTATGCCGTTCTCATGGCCTATTTTGGCTACCGTGGTATCTACCTGGGCATCACAGCGGGGACCATGTATGCCTTTATCCAGTACATTAACCGTCTTTTTGATCCCTTGATTGAAGTGACACAGAACTTCTCAACCTTGCAAACTTCTATGGTCTCAGCCGGTCGGGTCTTTGCCTTGATTGACGAGCGCACCTATGAACCTGAGCAGAGAGACACAGATGCCAAGATTACTGAGGGGAATATTCGCTTTGAAAATGTCTCCTTCTCCTATGATGGCAAGCATCAGATTTTGGATAATATTTCCTTCTCTGTCAATAAAGGAGAAACCATCGCTTTTGTCGGTTCTACAGGTTCCGGAAAATCCTCTATTATCAACGTATTCATGCGTTTTTATGAGTTCCAATCAGGACGAGTTCTTCTTGACGGTGTAGATATTCGCGATTATAGTCAGGCAGAGCTGCGTAAGAACATTGGTCTTGTCCTTCAGGAACCCTTTCTCTATCATGGTACAGTCAAATCAAATATTGCCATGTATCAGGATCTAACTGATGAAGAGATTAAAGCAGCCGCTGAGTTTGTGGATGCCAATCACTTTATCGACAAACTTCCAGAAGGATATGATGCTCCAGTTTCTGAACGAGGTTCAAGTTTTTCAACCGGACAGCGCCAACTTCTAGCCTTTGCTAGGACCGTTGCTAGCCAGCCTAAGATTTTGATTCTGGATGAAGCGACAGCCAATATTGATTCAGAGACAGAGGCTATTGTCCAAAATTCTCTAGCAAAAATGCGTCAAGGACGCACAACCATTGCCATTGCCCACCGCCTATCGACAATCCAAGATGCCAACTGCATCTATGTCTTAGACAAGGGCCGCATCATCGAACATGGTAGCCATGAGGAGCTCCTAGCCCTCGGTGGCACCTACCACAAGATGTACAGCCTACAAGCAGGTGCAATGGAAGGAGAGTAAGCTAGTCTAGACCATAGATTCTATATTCGAAAAGATTTCTTAAAAATCAAAATCGAGTGGTGACATTTATGTCACTACTTTTTTGTTGGCCTACAACCTATAATAAAACCATAGCTTGAGAGAAAAAGCTAAAAAATAATATTTTAGGAGGTTGTTAGAATGACAACACAAACAATGAACACTTTTGAAACACTCGATCTCGAGGCACTTGCAAACGTTGAAGGTGGCGGATGGGTTAAGTGTTATGCCGGCACAATTGGCTCTGCTCTAGTAGGATCAGCAGGAGGCCCAGTAGGTTACTGGGGAGGAGCTTTAGTTGGTTACGCTACATTCTGCTAATATTTAGGTGATCCTATGCTTAAAGATAAAAAAATGTATTTACTAGCAATTTTCCTTTTAGGATTTGGCATTGCTAACCTTTTCAGAAATTTAGATTTTGTTCATCATATCATTAATTTGGTAGGGTTAACATTAATCACTTTTAGTTTGATTTTTAGTAAATGGGAGCGACTCAAAAAATAGAAGTATTCGAAATGTAGAGTTCCTAAAAATCAAAATCGAGTGGTGACATTTATGTCACTACTTTTTTGTTGTCTTCCACCCTATAATAAAACCATAGCTTGAGAGAAAAAAGCTAAAAAATAATATTTTAGTAGGTTGTTAGAATGATAACACAAACAATGAACAATTTTGAAACACTCGATCTTGAGGCACTTGCAAACGTTGAAGGTGGAAATAGATGTAAAGATTTAATCTTTGGAGGAGCTTTAACTGGCGCAGGTGCTGGATTTACAGGTGGTATGGCAGCATTTGGTGTTACAGCATTTCCAGGAGCATTTGTAGGAGCACATGTTGGAGCAGTTGCTGGTGGGCTAGCATGTATCGGAGCGAGCTTTTAGAGAGGTTAAAAAATGAATGTGACTAAGTATAATAAGATGTGCGATGCTGAGCTAGAAATTATTTCTGGTGGTGGGAAAGTTGGAGCAGTAATTGGTGGCTGTCTAGGTGGTATGCTCATGGCATGGGCAGCAGGACCTGTTTCCGCAGGGGGTTATACTATGATATGTGCTACTTCGGGGCTTGCAAATGCTTATTTTTGATGTTCCCGAAGTAAAATTATTCTTGCTAATGATAGCGGAAATTGTATTATATTTGATTGCTTATCTTTGTAATAGAAAGAACAAAGATATGTATATTTGCTTATTTAAAATATCAGTGCTAATGACGCTATTGTATTACATCTCCAGTAGAATTTAATCGCTAAGGGATTACTTGAGATCTTACAGCAGTATAAAAAAATACAGAAAGGAATAAAGTTTAATGTAATAGCTTATTCGGTTTACAAGGCTGACTGAGGTTATTCATAGCTTAAGTGTTTTATCATGAAGTTAAAGAATATTAGTTCGAGAGTATTGCGATTTTTTAGGGTCGTCACTGCTATATTGGCAGTTTTCCTTATAAGTACCAGTATTTCTCTCTACAAAAGCAAGACCTCTCCAGAGATTTGGTTAGCAGTCGGAGCACTAGCTTTAGTAGTCATTTTTGTTAATGGACTGCTCTACCGTTTGCCTAAGAAACGTCCAGATTTAGTAAATCCGTTAACAATACAGCAGTCCTTCATTGTCTTTCTTGTTATCTCATTTCTAGTGCTTTGTGTAGAGTTCTACACATTACTAACATTCAGTGATACCACAGACCGCATAGTACTAGCCGTATTAATGCTTTTGTTAATCCTCTGTGATTTTCTAGCTTACTTGCAAGTCAAAAACTATTTTAAACAATAAATGATTTCACTTGATTATTCTGTAGGTAATCTAGAAGATACTTTCATAAGTAGTAAGATGGAGCAACAGAAAAAGCTTGAAACTAGTCAAGCCTTTTTCGATATATTAAGTTCCTGTGTAAATGCAAAAGTCATACTTTCAGTTTTTAAAGAAATATTTTGATAGTTGTCTAATATATTCCTAACGTTGGCCAAACCTATACCGCGATGATCCCCTTTACTGGAGACACCTCTCTCAAAAAGTGATGAGATAGGAATAAATTCTTCCTGGGTTGAGTTTTGGACAATAAAGATTTGCTTATTACCATGATTGAAGTAGCCAATATGCATTTTTGGTATGTCAGACTGAATCGATGCTTCCATCGCATTGTCTAGAAAGATAGATATTACAGTAATAAAATCGACCATCTCCATACCCTCGAGTTTGATAGTTTCAGGAATATCTAAGGAGATATCAATGTTATTTTCTTCTGCCTCTAGGAACTTAGCTGCAAGTAGGCTTTTGATAGTGTTATCTTCTATGTTTATTAAGCGAGTTAAATCAAATGTTTTCGATTTTAAATGCTTATCGGAATCTTTTAGAACTGAGTCGTAGACTTCTTTTACAATAGCCATATCATTTTGATCGATACCAAGTTTGAGTGTTGTTAAAATATTGGCATAATCATGACGAAAACTTCGAACCGACTGATAGAGGTTTTCAATCTGTTTGTTATAATTCGTAAGATGCGATAGTTGAATATCTTTTTGAAAGTCCAACTGACTTTGTATTGTTGCTCGGATATTTCTATCTAAGAAGATAAGCATGATAAAGAACAAGACTAGATAAATAACCACAATTAACTTCCTGATTATCAGAGTGGATGTATGAGTAGTGTTTTCGAGGTAGACGAGATATTGCTGGGTAAATGTATAAGCAATCATAATGATATCAGCAATAATAATACTCTTTGATATGAGAGGGGCTAATCGTCCTTTTTGTATAACTCCAAAGCTTTCCTTGAATAATTTTATTAAAAGAAAGGATAGTAAAATAGTTAGGAAAGAAGATGAGACAGCTATAAGATAATTAACTTTTATTGTTTCAACACTGATTCCAAACAAAGGAAATATAAAGAAAATGATTACTCTAAAACTGATATTATTAAGAGTTGTGGGGAGAAGAGCATTGAATATTTTAAGCTTTGATTGTAAGTAGGGCTTTCGTGATATAAAAAAAGATAATAAAAGATAGAATATTTCTTCGTTAAAGTAGAATAAGAATTTCCAGGATAGACTGTTACATATTTTGGTATATGCTATGCGACAAAATAAGATAATAAGAAAATGCCCAATTGAAACTCTTTTGTTTATTAAGTAAAGAAACAGGCAAATATTGAAACATTCAGAGACAACAGTAAGCAAAAATAAAAAAATAATCATTGAAGGTTCCTTCTTTTAAAAGTATCCATCAGCATTTTAGCTTTGGTACGTGAAAAAGGACAGATACTACCATCAGTCATTTCGACTTCACGTTTTAATTTGTTGATTCTTATAATGTTGTTAGGGTTAATGAGATACGAACGATGGCAAGATACGAGTGAAGGACTAGCTTTTTCAAGGTCCTTTAGATTTGCACGAAAGGTCATTTGATTGTTTGTACCATGGAGTATCACATAATGCTTTTGCGGAGAAGTTTCAATATAGATAACTTGGTTTAAAGGGATGTGAATAGCTGTATGTTGTGTTTGAAAATCAAAAATCTCGTCATTCTCTATTCCAAGTGGTTTCATAGTTATAGCTAAAGCTCTGGTTATCTTTTTCCTAAATTCTATTTCAGAGAGACTTTTATCGATATAGTCTAGGGCAGATACTTGGTAATCAAAAACTAGTGGCATAAACTCTGAGTGGGTAGTGACAAAGATAATAGTAGCGTAGGGATTTTTTTCCCTAATGATTTTAGCAATATCGAGCCCTTTTAATTTTTCTCCCTTAATTTCGATATCAAGAAAAAAGAGCTGGTTAGAAGTTGTTGAATCAATCGCTTCTATAAATTGCTGAGGCTTATCAAAGGTGTGTACAATAGATAAGTCTTTATTGTATTTTTTTAACTCTTGAGACAATACCATCTCCAGTCGTCCTTGTTGAATGAGATTGTCCTCTAAAATATAAATTTCCAAGGGGAGCTTCCTCCATCTTTACTAGCTGTAGCTTTTCTGAAAATATTCATAAATTATGTAATAGTATATCATAATATGACTTAGTTATACAATGAGATGAAAATAAGATTAAAATATCATGTGATATTTATAGTATGAATTTACCATTCGGGACATATAGCCACTTTTTGGGACGCTAGCTCTGATAAAGACACTTGAATGCTATACTAAAGATGTAATTGAGAGATCACACGATAAAAATTTTAGGAGGTAGTTGCCATGGCAACTCAAACAATTGAAAACTTTAACACCCTCGACCTTGAAACACTTGCTAGTGTTGAAGGAGAACAACAATGACACATAGAGTTTCAAAAAGGGATATAGTGCTATTTGTCATTGCCCAAGTAGTTAGCATATCCTTACTGGTACTTTTTTTTAGTCAATTACTTCATAACTTATCATCCGTATTCCAATTGGTCTACATCGTAGCAGCCCTCTTAGTGGTTGTGGTTGATATATTGCTCATTCGAAAAATAATGACAAGAAGAGAAGAACCAACTGTGTTAAATCAATTAAAAGCTTCCCTAGCTTGTTTCTTGTTACTGACACTTAGTTGCCTTCGTTTTTTGACAACAGATTTCTATTATCAAAAAGTTATCGCTATATTTGTAGGTTTTTTTTCATTATTGGGTTTCGTACTATTTTTATGGGGCATCAAGTATATCAACCATAATATAGAGAAGTAAGTAATTGACAAAATAAGGAGTATAAGCAATGTTTACAAAATTAACTCATAACGACGGTGCAGGAGCTGGATTTGCAGGCGGTAGCACAGCATTTTGTTATGGTACAGCTGAATAATCTTCATTTGAGATAGGTGATACAAATGAAGAAATACCTAATCATTTTTTCGACTATTGCGATGATATATTTATATAGCAAAGTACTATTGTCATCAGGAAATATCTATCAACTTTTGTTAGCATCAATAGGAGTCTTTTTCTTTTTATTTGGAGTCTATAGGCAGTATAGAAAGAATTAGTTAAAGCTTTTTCAATAAGACATGGACTGAATCAAAAATGATATTCAGTCTTTTTTTTACTACTCGGGACGTATAGCCACTTTTTGGGACGCTAGCTCTGATAGAGACACTTGAATGCTATACTAAAGATGTGATTGAAAAATTAGTTGAAAGAAATAAGGAGGTTTTCTTAATGACAGGACTTAAATGGTTTGCAGGAGGCAAAGAGAGACGAGAACAAGCAGTAGCTATTATCGATGAAGTAATTGAAACTATTGGAGATAAGCCAGATTATGCTGATTTGAAGCAGGTCCTGCACTCCTACCGAACGGAACTTACAGACTCTCGTTCAGCCACTCCCTATATCTTAAGCAGGATGTCACTGGAAATATCCGAAGTGGTCAGAAAAGACCAGCTGACCTTGTCTCCCTTTATCGAGGAGCGAATAGCAGAGTTGCGAAAATTGCTAGCGATTCGTTATGGCTATTGATGTCATTAGGGAGGATTTCTTGGTTTTAAGGTTGAGTTGTCCAGTGAGAAAAGGAAGATGGGGCAAAAAGGTTCTTTTCCAATCTGTTGAGGAGCAGAGAAAGATCCTTAAGTCCTAGTTATGATTATGCCAAGCGGACAAGTGATTGTGATGAAAGGAGAGTGCGATACCTTATCTTAACCGACTTCGTTCAGGAACGTTACGTTATTTACGACTCATGGTTGTTGCCTTTGGTTTGATAGGTGGAAATATTGGTTTAGAATTATTATATAATGGTTCTTCTTTCTTATTTTGGCTGCCTTTAGTATTGCTATCAATCTTTTTACTTGTGTTGCCCCTGTTGATTAAGCGAGAGCTTGACCGTCGTCCACTTGAAGAACGACAGTTTACTCTTAAACAAATTTACGCTGGTATGGGCTTGGCGCATTTGGCTATTATTTTAGCTGGTATTTATCGTTTGCTGACGGTGAGAGATGCCGAATGGCGTCTAATCATTATTGTTGTGATTGTTTTGGATATTTGTTTACTAGTTTTTCTGACACCTAGAGTGCTTAAAATCATTAAACAAAGTGAACGAGGTTAGAATGGCAGTTTATGATAGACACGCCTATAAAAATAGCGAGGCTGTAAGTGCTTATCTATGCTTTGGTAACTTTCTAGGTATTGTAAAAACTTTCTGTTTGAGAGAAGTGTGAGGTTTAAGTTTTATGTCAAAAAATCTACGTGCCCTTACGGCCATTGTTTTGTCCCAATTACTTATTGAGTGGATGGGATTCTTTTTAGGTATTCCTCTAAGTAAGATTCTGGTTTTAACAGTACTTAGCAGTCTAGTAGAGATCTTGATGCATCTTTTCCTAAGTAAAAAATCTAAAGTTACTTTGGGTGATAAAGAGATATGGCATCAATACTTTTTATTCGTTAAGAAGACGCTGTGGTTCTCTATTTTATTAGTTGCAATTTTTCTTTTTTATTCGATAATCAAATCTGATAGCTTTATGCTCTATTTTTACTGGCATATCTTTGTATTATTCCATTGTCTTGGATATATCATTTGTTTAAATAACATTAAAATGAATCGTAAAAATTGAAGCCTAAATCTTGTTTATTTCCACACAATCAAAAAATCCCATGAGAGTTCTCATCCTATGGGATTTTTTTGTTATAAAAAGCTAATAAGGCAATTTCATCTGACTTTGGCTTAGGTCCACGGTTAATTCGTAGTCACTATTGTCACGAATAGTGTGTTCAAAGTCTGTGGTATAGAGAACAAGTCGGAGTTTGTCGCCCTTGTTGAGTTTGTAGATGGTTGGTTGCAAGTCCAGGCCGATAGTCATCCATTCATTTGGAGTGACATCCTCAATGGTGAGGAGGTCTTTACGATTTTGCAGGTTAAGGTGTCCTTTGGTAATGACACGATATTTTGCCTGCTTGAATGGCAATTCACGTAAGGCTTCTTCCTTGAAGAGACGGCCGTTATCTAGATTCATGCGTTTGAGAGCGGGAATAGGTGCGAGATACTTCTTGTCACCCATTTCTAGAACTTGGGCCGAAATGAGACCACGGTTTGTGTTAGACTTAACCTTGAGCTCTAGGTGGACACGACCATTAATCTGGATATCTTGGTCCAGTTCAAAGTCCAAGGTAATGGCATTGGCTTTGTCTGCAAAGAGGTCATCCTTGAAGCTTTGGTAAGCTTTACCATATTTGGTGAAGGTTTCCTCTTCATAATGGTTAGCGATACTAGCTTCAGCCTCACCAAGCGGAATGTTTTTACCATTGTCGTGTCCAAAGTTATCGAGGACTTCCCAGGTCTGTTCAGACTGGTTGTTTTGCCAGATAACAGTAGGCAGTGTGTAGCCATTCTCCAAACCAAGGAGTTTCTGACAAATCAAGGCATTCATGCTTTCTCGGAAGTCAATAGACTGCCAAGCATTCATGTAAACGTGGGCACCATTGTGGAAGAAGAGGTGTTTTTCAAGAGTGTCAGGAAGAGCATTGAACATTTGATAGACGTTAATCGGTTTGACATTCCAGTCTTGGCTACCATGTGTAAAGACAACAGTAGCTTTAACACGATCTGCGAACTGCACATAGTTACGGTCATGCCAGAACTGGCTATAGTCCCCATGCTTACGATCAATGGCTGTGCTTAGCTCTTTGAGGTAGGCTTGGTAGTCTTTTTGGTGGCGTAGGTATTCTCCAGCTAATAGGGCACGAGAATAGGTAAATTCGGTCAAGGTGTCGAGATCTTCACCAGGGTAGCCTCCAGGACTGACGAGGAGTCCATTTTCACGATAGTAGTCGTACCAAGAAGAAATACCCGCTTCAGCAATAACCATTTCCAAACCGTCAACACCAGTTGTAGCAAGGGCGTTGGACATGGTACCCAAATATGAAAGTCCGGTAGTAGTCACTTTACCAGAAGCCCAATCCGCAGTGATGGTATGCTGTCTACTACGGCTAGTAAAGGCGCGTGCACGACCATTGAGCCAGTCGATGACAGCTTTATAGGCCAGAACTTGTTGATAGTCTCCAGAGGTCATGAAGCCTTCGGAATTGAAAGTACCGACACCCGATACATAGATAGAAGCCACACCACGAGCCAACATGTAATCGTTAAGCGTATAGGTATCTGTGTGAGCAAAACGCTCCTGAGCCTTTGTGACAGGATTGATAGGCGTAAGGTATGCCTCTGGTGTCTTGATTTCTGGTTGGCTAAGGGAGATTTCACCTGCTGGTTTGACGAGCAAATCACCTTCCATCTTGTGGGTAAGCTTATCTGAAGCAGGCTCGTTAGTCCCTTGTTGATAAGGGCTTGCGGTCATCATGGCTGGAACCGGGAAGTCCACATCAGGACGTAAGATAGTCACCTTGACCAAATCTAACTGTCCATCTTGATCGGTATCTACAGGTGTTTCGACATAAACCACCTCACGGTGAAGCTGACTAGTGTCAAATGTTGCCAAGCTCTTACCATTAAAGAAGACGTAGTCATTACTTACAGGGATCAAATCCTGAGCTACTAACTGATCAATTAAGGTATTGCCAGACTGTGTGCGTGTTGCCAACAACTGGTGCAGGTTGTTAAGGCTACCATCAAAAGTGATTGGAAAAGCCATTTCCTCTAGGAAAGCAACACTATCTGTAAAGTCTACATTAGGGACAAATCCTAGCATTTGAAGAGCTACCAAACCAAAGACGTCAGCAGTCAAAGGACGGTCTGATTGGAAGAAGGTTAGGAGATCAGTCTCTGTATCAGCAATCCAATTTTTCAAAGCTAAATCAGTATCTTCAAAGAAAAGGAAGTGCTTGCGAACAAAAGCCTCAAAATTAGCTTTGGCACTAGCGTTTAAAGAGACTTCAAAGCCCAAAGAACGAAGTTCCTGACAAGCAATTTCAGGATTAACAGGGATGTAACTAAACTGGTTAAATTTCATACTTTAAAACCTCAAAAAAAGAATACGTAAACATTTCAGAAATATCTTTACATCAGACATTATACTTGATAAAATGATAGATGTCTAAATTATTGTAAAATGTGAAAGGAAATAAAGAGACAAATGAATGATTTTCTAAAAGAAGCGCTCAGTCATGATTGGATTATGAAGTACATTACTGAGTTTATTGGGACAGCTTTGATGGTTGCACTTGGTAATGGTTCGGTTGCCAATGTTGAGCTTAAAGGGACTAAGGGTAATAAGTCTGGATGGCTTGTTATTGGTTTTGGTTATGGTTTTGCGGTAATGATGCCAGCACTTATGTTTGGTGATGTTTCTGGTAACCACATCAACCCAGCCTTCACACTTGGACTTGCTGCATCTGGCTTGTTCTCATGGGTAGCCGTTCCAGGTTACTTGATTGCTCAACTTCTCGGTGCTTTCTTAGGACAAGCTATCGTGGTTTGGGTTCACCAACCTTATTATCTTCAAACTGAGAATCCAAACAACATCCTCGGTACCTTCTCTACAATCTCTGCTGTTGATGATAACTCAGACTCAGAGGAAAATCACAAACGTGCTTGGCTTAATGGTTTTGCCAATGAGTTTGCGGGTTCATTCCTTCTCTTCTTTGGTGCTCTTGCCTTGACTAACAACTACTTTGGTCACAAATTAGTCTCACAAGCAGTTCAATATGGGTATGATAAAGAAGCTGTAACAGGTCAAATGGCTAATGGTGCACTTGCGGTTGCCCACATCGGTGTTGGTTTCTTGGTTGCAGCCTTGGTTATTTCGTTTGGTGGTGCAACAGGTCCAGCTCTTAACCCAGCCCGTGACTTGATGCCACGTCTTCTCCACCACATTTTGCCAACAACAGTTCTTGGTGAGCACAAAGGTGATTCTAAATGGTGGTATGCATGGGTTCCAGTTGTGGCTCCAATCTTAGCAGGAGTTTTAGCTATAGCTTTGTTCAAGTTCCTCTACCTTTAATCAATACAAAAAATCTGAAGTTAGTGCTTCAGATTTTTTTATGCTTAAAATTTTGAAAGTAATAAAAAACTGAGAAAATATTCTCAGTCACATTGGATTAGTCATTACTAGAATGGTAGCACCTAAGGTGTAAAGATTCCATAAAACATGAAGTGTGATACTTGCAGATAAGTTTTCTCTTTTTTGGTAGACCATAGAGAGAGCCAAGCCCATTCCGATATAAAGAGTGAGGTAGGCAAGATTAGTTGGCATATGAAAGAGACAAAAGAGCCCAGTGCTGACTAGCACAGCTGTTTTCGAATAAGGAGCTAACCAGGTGAAAATCCACTTGCGAAAGAGGATTTCTTGGAGGAAGGCTGCCGTAATCATACCAATGGCTACTGGAAGGATAGGCGTTGTTGTGAGGGTCTTTTGAAGTTCTGCATGGTAGTTGGTATGGGTTAGTAGCATAAGATTACTGCCAATGACTCCCATCAAGAAGATAGTGAGAAAGCCCCAGATAATTGCTTTAGCATCCTTGAGGTCTAGTCTAAAACGAGTCATCAATCCTTCACTCTTTGCCCAGAGATAGGTAAGGTAAAAAATGATGAGATTGATAGCGATGACTCCCCAGCTTTCAAGCTTCGTAAAAGTCAATCCAGTCTGATTGTTATATAAGGTTGTCATACCTAAGGTGATGTTTGGGATAGCTATCATCAGCAGTAAAAAAAAATCCCTGATAGGCATGTCTAAATGCCAGATTATTGACAAGAGTTTTCATAGACTCTATTATACTCTAAAATGAGGAAAATGCTAGCCCCAAAGTAAAGATAATGTAATGATTTTCATAATTTGTGTGAAAGAAAGTGAAAAAATTACAATACTGTTTTTTCTTAGGAAAATCCTTGTCACACAAGCTCTTTTCGGATAAAATAGAGAAGAATGGAGGTTGTCATGACGCAATCAGGGAATTTTAAGTTTCACACACCAATCTTTCGTGTGAATAATAGACAGGAAAATATTGATTTTTACCAAAATACATTAGGATTTAAGCTTTTGACTGAGGAAAATGCCCTTGCGGTCTTCACAGATTGGACAGACCGTAACTCACTTTTTGTGATTGAGGAGTCACCAGCTTATCGTTGTCGCGCTGTTGAAGGTCCTAAGAAAATTAATAAAGTGGTCATTAAAGTTTCAAATCCACTTGAGATTGAATACCTTTTGGCGCGTGATGATCACCAAGCCAAGGCTATTTTCCAAGGGGAAAAGGGCTATGCCTTTGAAACAATCTCACCTGAGAATGGTCTTATTTTGATGCATGCTGAAGATGACTTGTCTACTCTTAAGACAGTTGAATACGCAGATGTTGAAGAAAAAGAAGATTTCAAAGGAGTGTCAGACTTTACAGTTGAGTCCTTGACCTTGAACGTTGTTGATACAGCCCAAGCAGCTTTCTTCTACGACAATCTTTTTGGCGAAGAATTGCCTTTGTCTATCCACTTTGAAAAAGCAGAAGGTCCTGACCTCCAAGTGAGTCCAGACCAGACTTGGGATTTGGAAATTCTAGAGTTTAAGGTAGCAGAAGACTATGACTTGGTTGCCTTGCATGATAAACTTGAAAAAGAACAGTTCTCTAGTTACCTAGACAGCAAAGGGAACTTGCTCGCACTCACTGACATGAGTAATATTGAGGTTTGGTTTACAAAGTAATGACTAATTTTCAACAAACATTGTCAACAATTACAGACTACATCAAGGCTGACATCTTTCCAGGTGCCAGCCTTGCACTTTATGACGGACAAGATTGGCAGGAGCATTATCTAGGAACTCAGGATGGAAATCATCCGGTAGTTCCAGGACTGACCTATGATCTGGCTAGTGTTTCCAAGGTAGTCGGAGTTGGGACCCTCTGTCTTTTCTACTTGCAGGCTGGAAAATTGGACTTGGATGAGAAACTATCGACTTACTATCCTGAAGTAGTGGATAAGACGTTAACCCTTCGTCAGCTTCTTTCTCACAGTAGCGGAATTGATCCTTTTATTCCAAATCGTGATGACTTAGACCAAGCTGGCTTGATTGCTGCTATTAATGCCATCAAAGTTAGGGATGATAAACCTTTCTTGTATACAGATATTAATTTTATTCTCCTAGGCTTGATGCTTGAAAAAGTCTCTGGAACAACACTGGATAAGCTCTTTGATAGCGAAATTTTCCAACCGTTTGGTATGTCTGAAACACAGTTTGGGCCAGTTGACCTTGCTGTTCCAACTGTTGAGGGAATTCCGGGGGGAACTGTTCATGACCCCAAGGCTCGAGTTCTCAAGGAGCATACAGGTTCAGCAGGTCTCTTTTCAACCCTAAAGGATTTGGAAATCTTTGTTAACCATTATTTGACGGATGATTTTGCTAAAAATATGACGCAGAATATCAGCCAATCCAACAAGGAACGTAGTGTCGCTTGGGACCTTCAAGAAGATTGGATTCTTCATACAGGTTATACAGGGACCTTTATTCTGATTAACATCCCAGCTCAACGTGCGGCGGTTTTCCTCAGTAATCGTACTTATTACAAGGATGAGAGGGCTCAATGGATTAAGGATAGAGATGTTTTAATTGAGATAATGAAGAAGGAGCTGATTCGTGAAACGGTCGAGTAGACACTCCAAGGAAAGAAAGCTTATCCCTTGGTTTCTGAGTCTGCTCTTTTGCATGCTTAACGGGAGTAGTCTCTTTGTCTGTGGTATGTGTTTTACAGTGGTGATCATTTTTTTGACGACGGATAGAGATGTAGACTCTTTTGTAGTTTTGGTATTTATTAGCTTGTTATCTAACCTTATTATTTCTTTTTATATTTTGATAAGAGAACTACTATACAAACTGATTCATTGCCTTGGGTATCGTGCCCAACCCGATTTAAAAGTCCTTCGTATGAGAAGAGGGTTTGATATTCATTTTCCTGTGTTTGAAAAGTATGGTCAAGACTATAAGTTACTCTACAAAAAGCGTTCCAAGAAGCTTCAAATAGAGTATTTGCTTATATGTTTAGGGTACTTTTGTGGACTCACTCATATTGTGATTGGTTACGCCTTTATACTCAGGAAAATTCTGGAGTCCTTAAAATTGACATTTACCGACTTTGCTAGATATCCTGCTTTTTTAGTTTATATGGTAACGATGATCGTTATCATTATGGGAAATCGTAGCTGGAAAAAAATCACAGAGACATTAAAAGCTAGAGAAAATGTAACAGTTCTGGCTGTCGAGCATGGTTATCCTATATTTGCGGCAAAAGAAGAAGCTTAAGCAGTGGGTCAACTGCTTAAGCTTTTTTACTTAGTAAGGATTTTTCAACAGTAATGTGTTGGATACCAGCTTCTTCAAAGATGTTACCGACTTCTTGATAGCCATTATTGAGGTAGAACTTAAGTGCACTGAGTTGAGCATGGAGAGAAATAGTCTGGAAGCCTTGTTCTTGTGCAAAATCTTCAGCTTCTTTTAGGAGAATGCTCCCCAGACCTTGACCTTGGTAGGCATCGAGCACCGCCATACGTTGGAGGGTAAGCTGAGTCAAGTCTTTATTCGGTAGTAGGCGTACGGTTGCTGCGGCCTTGCCTTTGTCATCATATAGAACAAAGTGGATGCAGTAGGCTTCATTCGCATCAATCTCGATGGAGCGAGGAACACCTTGTCCCTTAACAAAAACAGTGTTTCGGATGGCTACGGCATCGAGGTAAGTTTCTGAGAGTGTATCTCTTGTATGTTTGATAATCATAGGGCAAGTGTAACAAAGTCTATAACTAATTGTCAACGAAAAAAAAGCTCGATGAGAGGAGTTATCATCAAGCTTTTTATCTTGCTTTATTCTTTAATTTGTCGACCGTTTGTATCTTGGATAGGACGGTTATTTTCAAATCCAAGGGTTTGAGTGAATTTCTCCACTTGTTCCTTACTAACGGTTTCTTGATTCTTGAAGACAATCCAGTTAACACCCTCAGTACATGGTGGTGTTGTCAAGGAACCTTCGAAGTTGTAGTAGTCCTTGTCTTCAGGATAGAAATCATCTAGTGAGATAGGTTGAGACAACTCGGTTTCAGTATTAGCAGCCTGAGGCATCTTATCCCAGATTTGTTTTAAGGCTTGATTTTCATCGCCATAATTATAGAGAACTGAGACAACTGTGATTTTCCCATTATCAGTCTTGTAGACGAAGTGACCCTCTAGAGGATAAGTCTGACCATCAATTTCATTCTCACTAGGTGCGTGAAAATGGAACTGCTGTAATTTATAGACATCATCACCAATCGTTAGGGTATTCTTTGGATTTTTAAAGCTGACTTCAATTGTATGCCCGTTATTTTCAACTTGAGCCTCTGATTCTTGATTATTAAGGTTTAGTTCTGGAAGATCAATGTCCTCAGCACCGGTGATATTGATTGGAGATTGTTCTTTACCGTTTTTGCTGAGTTCATAATCTTTAGAAAGGTCACCCCAATGGTCTGGACCAGTAGCACCAGTATACCCCCATTGAACGTCCTTGGACTTTGAGGATTCGTTTTTTGTATCAGACTGGCAGGCTACGAGTAGGACAGTGCTTGCTACGAGAGAGACTAATCCAATTATCTTAAAACTTTTCTTATTCATTTGTCCTCCTTATACTCTTTAATCTTATAACAATGATAGTTTACGTGTTATTAGAAACTATCCGTTTGACAGTCATTGAGTATCGTTTCTCTAAGGTGCTTCTGTGAAGGAAGTGTTTGGAGATACCAAACGGAAACGCTTTTATTTTATATCTAATCTGATAAAAAGTCAAATGTAAATTATAGTAGATTTAGAAAAATATAATGAAAGCTGGTTTTTGCAAAAATAAAAAAACAGCAAACATTTTGAAATCATGATGTTTACTGTCTTTAATGTGTGTAATGATTCTTAATCGAACATTTTCTTTGCAGCTCTTAACAAGGTTTTGACATCTTTATCATAACGAGGTGTTTTCACCAAACGTGACATGGGGATACCAGCAAAATGGAAAGCTGCGATTTCTCCAGAACGAACAGCACTATTTTCTGTGAAAATCATTTGATAAGGTTGTTCGACAAATTCTCCAGTAAAGGCAAGGTTTGTTGAATGTTTTGGAATAACCTTAGGACGATCTGACTTGGCTCGATTGTTAAAGAGAGCAGAAGCATATGGCATATAGACAGGGATACAGTTAATAACACTGCCCATGATTTCCTCTTCTTTTTCGCTGATATTGATAGGCCCAGGGTCTACCTTTGAAAGTTGTCCAATAAGTTCCTGAAGCATCTCTTTACCAGTCATTTCGATATAAGGTTTATCAATGATTTCCCCGTGACGACGAGGGTAGAGGAAGTATCCCCAAAGAACCGTTTCGTTTGCTTTTTGACTAGTGAAGTGAGGTTGGTGGTGGACAACGATTGACATGGTTACATCTTTTTGACCTAGTGGTGTCACTGGTTCTGTAGAGATAAAGGAATTAAGGGCGTTGCCTGGTTCCTGAGTGGTAATACGAGTAATTTCGTTCAAGAAGAGATGATTTTTAGTAGTGAGAGTGAAACTTACCCATTCACTAGCATCGCGATCAGCGAAGAATTTATCAGGATTACCAAGATTATAAAAATGATCTGATGCCTTTTTCCAAAGACTTGAAGCAGCACCATAATCCATGTTTTCGGCAGCCGGAGTGTTGAAATCACCTAGTGTTGCAGAGTCAGTAATCGAACCGTTTCTAAAGATGACTGCTGTATCGTCATCCACTGGGACGAACTCATTTTCATCAGTTTTAGTATTGACCATGTGAAGACCAGTAACAGTAATTTCGTCTTGCATCTTGCTGTCCTTGAATTTCCAGTCAACAACACGACGATTAAGGACTATGTGACAGCCCTCTTTTTCCAAGTAATTAATCAAAGGCTTCATGATGCTTTCGTATTGATTATAGCGTGTACGGTTAACACCAACTAAGTGCTCAATCTGAGTGAATTCATAAATCATTTGGTGCATGTAACGACGAAGCTCTTGTGCAGAACTGCGAGTCCTAAAAGCGAATGTCGTTTCCCACATAAACCAAAAGTTACTTTCGAAAAACTCAGTATTGTCTTTGAAATAGTCAGCAATCGTGATGTTATCTAGTTTTTCTTCTTGTGAATCAGGCATCATAATTAACTGCGTAAGGAGCTTACGACTTTTATTATTCAAACCAAGCTTACCACCATCAACGATACCTTGTCCGCCTGTTAAGAGACGAGCCTTGTCATAGGTTGGGTGTGCGGCATCAAATTGGCGGGTATCCTCAGCAGCTGTAAGACCTGGTTCTGTCATTGAAGGAACCCGATCAAGCAAATCCATCAAGTCAACGTAGGTACGGTAGTTAAGCATACGACCACCGCGAGCAATATAACCCTTTTGATTTTCCATCGGATGATTTTTATTCCAATAGTCATCCTTAACATCTTGGGTAGGAGAACCGTCGTTTGATCCGTAATTATCAAGAGCATAGAAAGTGATTTGGTCTCCTGACCATTTGCCTTCTTGAATGAGGTAAACAGCAGCAGCCATATTTGATAAACCAGCACCAATCATAATTGCTTTTTTCTTTTGCATGATAGTTCTCCTCCTTAATCCAACGTAGAATCAAATTCATCATATAAGGCACTATCGTCCTTGAAGAATTCAGATTTGTGGGCAAGGAATAAGACACTAGCTAGGACGCTAAGTGTGATTCCAAGACTAGTTTTGAAAAACACTTTTTTCATAATAATACCTTCTTTCAAATTCAGTTTGTATTATAGTCCTATCCATAATTATTAACAACTGTTAATGTAAGGTTTTGTACAGTTTGGTAGAAACTGTTTAAGAAGCTAAGAAAAAACAAGCATCCTAGGATGCTTGTTTCTTGTTATATGCTTAGATTTATCCCAAAGCGTCGTCCATTGAAAGAACTTCGTGGAAGACACGTTGTGTCAATTCAGTTTTTTGTTCTGGAGTGAGGTATTTAGTATTTACACAGTATCCAGAGATACGTACGATAACATCTTCACCGCTCATAATCTTTTCGTAAACGTCTGACAAGTCCATAACGTTCAAGTTAACGTGTTGTCCACCGTTTTCGAAGTATCCGTCGAGGATAGTTACGAGGTTGTCAACTTGTTCGTCGTGAGTCTTACCAAGGGCACGAGGTGATACTTGAGTAGTAAGTGAGATACCGTCAGCTGCATAACCGAAGTCAAGGCTTGCAAGTGAGTTCAAGTTTTGCAACCATCCACCTTTAGCTTTGTTAGATGGGTTAGCACCTGGTGAGAAGAATTCCAATTTAGACAAGTTCACTGAACCATCTTCGTTGAGGTATACCCCTTTGTGAACTGGAGAGTTACCAGTTTGTTTAGAGTAAGCAACGTTAGAAGTGATTGTAAGAAGTGAAACTGTAGCTTCTGCATCTTTGTAGAGTTTGTGGCTACGAAGACGAGTAGTGTAAGCTTCGATCAACCATTCTGCCAATTCGTTTGAACGTGGGTCATCTTCACCCCAACGTGGGTATTCACCGATTGTTTCGTAGTCGTAGATGTAGCCATCTTCGTCACGGATTGGTTTAACTGTAGCGTATTTGATTGCTGACAATGTATCAACAGTATTTGCGAAACCACAGATACCGAATCCCATGTTAGCACGTTGTTTAGTTGGCAAGAAGGCCATTTGAACAGCTTCGTAGTTGTACTTATCAGTCATGTAGTGGATGATGTTAAGGGCATCTACGTAAGTGTCAGTCAACCAGTCAAGAGATTTTTCAAAGTTAGCTTTAACAGTGTCAAAGTCAAGAACTTCGTCACGGACTGGTTCGATGTCAAATACTTTATAGTCTTTATGAACATCGTCGTAACCACCGTTCAAACCAGTAAGAAGGGCTTTAAGCACGTTAACACGAGCACCGAAGTATTGGATGTTGTGACGTTGTTCTTCGTTTTCTGGGTCAAGTGGTGATACACAACATGAGATACAGCTCATTTCACCGTATCCGTCTTTAGCCATAGTAGTCACACCTTCGTATTGGATAGAAGAGTGTTTGTGGCTCATGTGCATACAGTAGCGACGGAATGAGTAAGGCAATTTGTCAGTCCAAAGAACTGTCAAGTTTGGTTCTGGCGAGTTACCGATGTTGTCAAGAGTGTTCAAGAAACGGTAGTCCATCTTAGTAACACGGTGACGTCCGTCAGCACCCATACCAGCCATAGAAGTTGTGATGAATGTTGGGTCACCTGAGTACAATTGGTCGTAAGCTTTTGTACGAGCAAACTTAACTGTACGAAGTTTCATAACGAAATCATCAACGAATTCTTGGATTTCTGATTCAGTGTAAGTACCACGAGCAAGGTCACGTTCTGCATAGATATCAAGAACGATTGGCACACGTCCAAGAGAGGTAGCGGCACCGTTGATTACACGACATACTGCCATGAAGGCGATGTTTGTCCATTGGATAGCTTCTTTAGTATCGAAGGCTGGACGACGAACATCTACACCATAAAGGTCACCAAGGCGAACAACGTCTTGAAGGGCTTGGTATTGAAGGTTAACTTCTTCACGAAGACGGATAGTTTCTTCGTCGATTTCTTTGATAGCATTCCAGTCGTTAACTTTTTCTTGCATCAAGTAGTCAGCACCGTAAAGGGCAAGACGAGCGTAAACCCCGATGATACGTCCACGTGAGTAAGCATCTGGAAGACCAGTAACTGTGTGAGCGTGACGTGCACGACGGATGTTTGAAGTGTAAGCACGGAAGATACCATCGTTAACTGTAGTCACGTATTTTGTGAAAATTTCGTGTACAGCTGGGTCTGGTTCATAACCGTGTTCTTTCAAAGCAGTTTCCGCCATACGGATACCACCTTTAGGCATGAAGTTCAATTTGAAGAGCTCATCATTTTGGATACCATAGATAAGTTCATCTTCTTTTGAAATGTATCCTGCGTCAATGTCAGCGATTGAAGTTGGACGAGTATCCATTGGGAAGCGTCCTTCAGCTTCATAGCCTGCTTTAGTTTCATCTACGATTTTTTTAATTTTTAGAGAGCGTTCAGTTGGTCCTGCAAGGAAGCTTTCGTCACCATCATAAGGTGTGTAGTTTGCTTGAACGAAACGTGAAACGCTAGCTTTTTCTTTCCAGTCAGTTCCTTTAAAGCCTTCCCACGCTTTTTCAAAAACATCTGTGTTAGTTTTAACCGTTGCCATAGTTTGGATCTCCTATAATTCTAGTAACAAAATCATCTGTTACATTCTCTAGAAGTATTCTATCACACAGTAACCGCTTACACAACTTTAAAACTGTGTTTTTAGAGACATTCTTTTATAATACAGTTTTGAAAACGACAAATCTGTATTATAAATTTCTGTTTTTTGATAGATTTTGGTATCATAGGGGGAGAATGCTTTGTAGTCCCAAAGTTTTATGTGAAAAGCTTTACAATGAAATAAATCTGAGAAAGGAGGCAGGGAGCCATGTTAGAGTTTCCTCTAATAAATGATACCAGTCGGAAAATCATCCATATTGACATGGACGCCTTTTTTGCTCAGGTCGAGATGAGGGATGACCCTAGTCTTAAGGACAAACCGGTTATTATCGGTCACGATCCTAGAAAAACAGGGGGACGTGGTGTGGTATCAACCTGTAATTACGAGGCTAGAAAATATGGTGTCCATTCAGCCATGTCTTCTAAGGAAGCCTATGAACGTTGTCCTAACGCTGTCTTTATCTCAGGAAACTATAGCCATTATCGAGAGGTAGGGATGCAGATTCGTGAGATTTTTAAACGCTATACCGACTTGGTAGAGCCTATGTCTATCGACGAAGCCTATCTTGATGTGACGATAAATAAGCTTGGTATCAAATCGGCGGTTAAGGTAGCCAAACTTATCCAGTATGACATCTGGCAGGAACTTCACCTGACTTGTTCAGCAGGCGTTTCCTACAATAAATTTATCGCCAAACTAGCTTCTGATTTTCAAAAGCCTGCTGGTTTGACGGTGGTGCTTCCAGAGGAGGCTCAGGAATTTTTGGAAAAGCTACCTATTGAAAAGTTTCATGGGGTAGGTAAAAAGTCAGTTGAACGTCTTCATGACATGGAAATATACACCGGTGCCGATCTTCTGAAGATTCCTGAGATGACGCTGATTGATCGTTTTGGACGTTTTGGATTTGATCTCTTTCGAAAGGCCAGAGGGATTTCCAATAGTCCTGTAAGACCCAATCGTGTCCGTAAATCTATCGGAAGTGAGCGAACCTATAGCAAGCTTCTTTATAATGAAGATGACATCAAGGCTGAGTTGACTAAGAATGCTAGGCGGGTAGCTGAAAGTGCTCAGAAAACTAAAAAAGTTGGTCGAATTATTGTTATCAAGGTCCGTTATTCGGATTTTTCGACCTTAACCAAGCGTATGACCTTGGACAAATCGACTCAGGATTTCGACACCATCGAAAGGATTGCCCATACCATTTTTGACCAACTGGAGGAAAATAGCAGTGGTGTTCGCCTACTCGGTGTGACGCTGACGGGTCTGGAAGATCAAGAAGGCAGGCAATTGGACCTAGATGATTTGGAGTCATTATAATAGTAGAGTTTTGATTTTTTCTTTTGAAAAGTGACCTTGAAGAATCATCAGACCTATGCTATCTTAAATAGTAACTAAAAGAAATGAGGGAATAATCTTAATGAAAAAAGTTCTTACCTATCTAGGACTGATTCTGGCAGCTTGCTTGGTTCTCGTAGCTTGTGCTTCCAATAAACCAGCTGAGAAGAAAAAAGCGACACCAACTCCGACAGAACGTGCCAAGGCTGATGCGACAGTTTTAATTGATACTATGCTTGGAAAATCTAGTAACGGTTTTTCAAAACTATACGGTGAAAATTACGAGACCTGGACTGAAACGAAAGTCTTTGAAAAACAAGTTGCAGATACTATCGAGGAAAAGGGGTATACACCGGAAGACAAGTATACGTTTAAATACATTGAAGGCTACGATGCCAAGACACCAACCCAAGTGCTTTCTAAGTTTCTCAAGGTCCGTCGTAATATGATTGGTAAGATTCAGGACTATAAGCTGAAAGATGTCAAAGTTAAAGGAAATGAAGCGACAGTTACCTTTACTTCACGTTCTGTTAGTGCCTATGGTGCTGCAGCTGCTGTTCGTACTCTCCTTATGAGTCTCTATGACAACGACATTGACAAGTTGAAACAATGGAATCAAGCTGATAACAACGATGTGGAAAAAGGTAAAGCCAAAGATCTCACAACGAAATTCCTTTATGGTGAAAACTTTAACGGAGATTTGACACAATTTAAGGATATTGATAAAGAAATGGCCTATACACCTTTGACAGGTGCTGATAATCTAGAAAAGACCTTCAAGCTAACCAAAGATGATGGGGGTAACTGGACGATTTCTGTAGAAGATTATAAAGAGCTTGCCGAAGCCTTGGTTGACCATGATGAATCAGGAAGCAGAGCTGTTTACGCTGAACGCATCCATAAGAATTTATCAGATTATCAACCTGAAGACAGTAGCGATTCAAGCAGTAAGTCATCAAGTAAGGAAAAATAGAGTTTTATTGTCTTTGATGTTAAACATGTACGGAAAGCTTTTTTGGACGAGAAGAGTTGTCACACCAGTGGCAGCTCTTTTCTTATTGTTCGTTGTATCAATTCCCCTATAACCTTTATCTATCACTTCTTAGGATTTTATTATTAAACGAGTTTGGATGAAGATGGTAAACTGTTATCACTAACTATTAATGAAAGTATCGAGGATTATAGATATGAAAAAATGGCTTGCAGGTTTAGGGATTCTTGGCTTGTCGGTTTTGACTTTGGCTGCTTGTGGGAACAAGAGTGACAATAAGGCATCTGGTGAGAAGCAGACGATTACTGTTGCGACAGACTCTGATACGGCGCCTTTCACTTTCAAAAAGGGTGATGACTTCAAGGGTTATGATATTGATTTGGTCAAGGCTATTTTCAAGGATTCGGACAAATATGAGGTCAAGTTTGTAACGACACCTTTTGATTCCATCTTGACAGGGGTGGATTCTGGACGTTATCAGATTGCGGCTAACGACTTCAACTACAATGAAGAACGTGCGCAGAAATATGGTTTCTCAGATCCGATTTCACGTTCTAACTATGCCATCACTAGTGCTGAGGGTACCAAGTATACTAGCCTAGATGATTTGTCTGGTAAGACAACAGAGGTGCTTCCTGGCTCTAACTATGCTCAGTTGCTTGAAAATTGGAACCATGCCAATGCGGACAAGACACCAATTACTATCAACTATGCTTCTAGCTCAACTGGTCTTTCAACACGTATTCAACACATTCAAGAAGGAAAAATTGATTTTATCCTTTACGATGCTATTTCCTCTGAGTACATTGTCAAAGATCAAGGCTATAAGCTAGCTGTAAACAAGATTAAAGACGATATCGGTATGAAGACTGATGGTCTTGAATATCTTCTATTCTCAAATGATAAGCAAGGTAAGGAACTCAAGACCTTTGTCAATAAACGTATCAAAGAGCTTAAGAAGGATGGAACCCTTGCCAAACTCAGCAAGGAATACTTCGGTGGTGATTACGTCAGTGATTTGAAATAAGACTGTTAAAAGTTGAGACTGCTGTCTCAGCTTTGGATTGAACACAAAGCTTTCTTTTGAGGCTTTCCTGAGGTGATGACGGACGTCAGCGACCTTCGTCGAAGCTCCATGACTAAGTTTTGAGCCTAAGGTCTCAAAACTTCCGAACACCTAAAACTTTAAAGTTTCAGGTGTTTTTCTCACGCCGGAAAGCCTAGGTTTATGCTCACTTTGTTCGTAAAATAAGGAATTAGTTCAAATCTTTTTGGTCTTAACAAGGTATTATTATCAGTGATACGATTTTCTTATCACTATGATAAGAAAAGACTATTTCACAGACTTTCTGAGTCGTGCTAAAATGAATACTATAAAATTATGATAAGATATTTGAACGGTTAGCACTAGGCTAACCTACTTTTTTAGAAAGAAAGGGCGACATTGTGAAAAAGAGTATAGAAGCATTTAATCGGTCACCTTGGTATCTCCAAGTTATCATTGGCTTGGTTGGTTTGGCAGTAGCTGTTGCTTTAGCCATTCCCTTGTCTTGGCTAGTAGAAATTCTTTGGGGCTATGTTTTGCAATTGATTACAATTGTCTTCAAGTGGATCTCATCTTGGATGCCAGCTGGTAAGCTCTTCTCATGGAAGGCAGTCTTTGATGCTGTTCCTAAGATTGTGGAACGCTTGCCTTTGACTTTGGGATTGACCATTGCAGGTGCTTTCTTCGGTTTGATTTTGGCCCTTGTCTTTGCGGTCGTTAAGATCAATCGAGTACGTATCCTTTATCCAATTCAAGCAGTTTTTGTGAGCTTCTTGCGTGGGACACCAATCCTTGTACAACTCATGTTGACTTACTATGGTATTCCACTCTTCCTTCGTTACTTGAATGGTGAGTTTGGTTTGGATTGGAATATCAATGAGATTCCACCAGCTATCTTCGCGATTACAGCCTTTGCCTTTAACGAAGCAGCCTACATGAGTGAAACCATTCGTGCAGCGATTCAGGCTGTTGATGCTGGGGAAATCGAAGCTGCTCGTTCTCTTGGGATGACATCAGCACAGGTTTACCGTCGTGTCATTATCCCAAATGCGGCAGTTATTGCGACACCAAGTTTGATTAACAGTTTGATTGGTTTGACTAAGGGAACATCACTTGCCTTCAGTGCAGGTATCGTTGAAATGTATGCGCAAGCTCAAATCTTAGGTGGTGCTGACTACCGTTACTTTGAACGTTATATCTCAGTAGCTCTTGTATACTGGGCAATCTCAATCTTGATTGAGTACATTGGTCGTTCAGTTGAAAATCACATGGCCATTAAGGCGCCTGAAGTGACTGACATTTCTGGAATTGGAGGTGACCGCTAATGATTAGTATCAAAAACTTGACCAAGGAATTTTCAGGTCAAAAGGTTCTTGATGGTATTGATATTGACATTGAAAAGGGTGAAGTTGTAGCTCTTGTTGGTGCCTCTGGTGCAGGGAAATCAACAATTCTTCGTAGCTTAAACTATTTGGAACAACCTGATTCTGGTACCATTACCATTGATGATTTCAAGGTAGATTTCGAAACAATTACCAAAGAACAAATCCTTACCCTTCGTCGTAAGTTGGCCATGGTTTTCCAACAGTTCAACCTCTTTGAACGTCGTACAGCCTTGGATAATGTTAAGGAAGGTCTTAAGATTGTTAAGAAACTTTCTGACGAAGAAGCTACCAAGATTGCGAAAGAAGAGCTCGCTAAGGTTGGGCTTTCTAATCGTGAAAATCACTACCCACGTCACTTGTCGGGTGGTCAAAAGCAACGTGTGGCCTTGGCCCGCGCCCTTGCAATGAAGCCTGATGTGCTCTTGCTTGACGAACCAACATCTGCTCTTGATCCTGAGTTGGTTGGTGAGGTTGAAAAATCAATCGCTGATGCGGCTAAGTCAGGCCAAACCATGATTTTGGTCAGTCACGACATGAACTTTGTTTATCAAGTGGCTGACAAGGTGCTCTTCCTTGAAAAAGGTCGTATCCTTGAACAAGGAACACCTGACGAAGTCTTTAACCATCCAAAAGAAGAACGAACAAAAGAATTTTTCGCTTCTTATTCAAAACAATATCTTTAAGATGGGATTTTTGTTACAATAGAAAAGGTGGTGGGAGTGGACGACATTTTAGTCCATAGTCAAAGTCCCACAAGGATGATTAGGAACTTTTGAATGTTTCAAAGGCGACTATAGTCCAATCAGAAACTGCATCGTGCAGTTATTACTAGTCGAATTTAGAGGTTGGAGAATGTTATCTCAGCCTTTTCTATTTCTCACTTTAGGATGATTTATGTTATTAAATATTTTTAAATTTTACCTCTTAGGCCTTGTGATTGCTTTCTTTGTGTGCTTGGTGATTGGTGCCATTTGGCTTGGATGGCGTGCTTTACGTCGTGCGGACAAAACTGTGAAGGAGCGTCAAGGTGCCCTCTATGATGCTATTATGATGTCGATGGTTTCGATTCCTGTTTTGGCATTTGCTTTTATGGCGATTCTTATCGTGCTGAATGCATAATTCTAGCTTTGTTGGCACATTAGGTGTAAGATATCTCTACAAGAAAATCATATAAGGAGTTACTCATGTACGATACAATTGTTATTGGAGCTGGTCCTGCGGGGATGACTGCAGCACTTTATGCAGCTCGTGCCAACCTTAAAGTGGCAACTTTGGAGCAAGGTGCTCCTGGTGGACAGATGAATAACACATCTGATATTGAAAATTATCCTGGTTTTGAAAGTATTTCTGGTCCAGAACTGTCCATGAAGATGTTTGAACCCTTGGAAAAATTGGGCGTTGAAAATCTTTATGGTATCGTGTCTGGTATCGAAGACAGGGGCAATTATAAAGTTGTCAAAACTGGTGACGAGGAGTACCAAACCAAGACAGTTATCATTGCGACGGGTGCTAAACACCGCCACATTGGTGTTGCTGGTGAAGAAGAGTACAACAGCCGTGGTGTCTCTTATTGTGCGGTATGTGATGGTGCCTTCTTCCGCAATCAAGACCTCTTGGTTGTTGGTGGTGGAGACTCTGCTGTTGAAGAAGGAATTTATTTGACACGCTTTGCCAATAGCGTGACCATTGTTCACCGTCGTGACGAATTGCGTGCCCAAAAGGTCCTTCAAGCCCGTGCCTTCGCCAATGAAAAGGTCAAGTTTATCTGGGATTCCGTCGTTGAAGAAATCAAGGGTGATGACATCAAGGTTCGCAGTGTTGATATCAAGAATGTCAAAACTGGTGAGGTGACTAACCACGAATTTGGCGGTGTCTTCGTTTATGTGGGACTTGATCCTGTTTCAGATTACTTGACAGGTCTCGACATCACTGACCAAGATGGTTGGGTAATTACAGATGATAAGATGGCGACACGTATTCCTGGTATCTTTGCCATTGGGGATGTCCGTCAGAAAGACCTTCGCCAGATTACAACAGCCGTAGGGGACGGTGCCACAGCTGGTATCGAAGCTTACAACTACGTGACTGCACTTGGTGATAAGTAAAATGAATAGAAACTCGGGAGGTTCTCGAGTTTTTTGTGTTCTCTTGGGGGGATTTAGCTTGTCTAGTCCCCTTTGGACCAACATCTAAGTGTGATTTTTTGTTATAATAGAAAAGTCTTACTAAAAATCAGTAAAAACGAGGTGACCGACTTGCGTGTTGTAGCAGGTGAATTTGGCGGGCGTCCGCTTAAAACGTTAGAAGGCAAAACGACTCGTCCAACAACGGACAAGGTCAAGGGTGCCATTTTCAATATGATTGGTCCTTTCTTTGATGGAGGGCGTGTTTTGGATTTGTTCTCTGGGAGCGGTAGTCTGGCTATTGAGGCAGTTAGTCGTGGCATGTCATCTGCTGTCCTCGTGGAAAAAGACCGTCGGGCACAAGCTGTTATCCAGGAAAATATCAAGATGACCAAGAGTGAGAAGCAGTTCCAGCTTTTGAAGATGGATGCGGCGCGTGCGCTGACACAATTGACAGGAAAGTTTGACTTGGTACTTTTAGACCCGCCTTATGCTAAAGAGCAGATTGTGGCCAATATTACTCAGTTAGAGGAGCAAGGACTCTTGGCTGAGGAAGTTATGTTGGTTTGTGAGACGGATAAGGCTGTGGACCTGCCTGAAGAAATTTCAAACTTTGGGATTTGGAAACAGAAAACCTATGGTATCAGTAAGGTGACCGTTTACGTGCGTTAGCCTTTGATAGGGAAGTTGTAGAAAGGAATGCTATGACAAAGATTGCTATGTTTACGGGGTCTTTTGATCCGATTACTAATGGGCATATGGATATTATTGCCAGAGCCAGCAAGCTCTTTGATGAGCTTTATATCGGTCTCTTTTATAATAATAATAAGCAGGGCTTCTGGGACGTGGAGACTCGCAAGCGTATCTTGGAAGAGGTTGTGGCAGATTTTCCCAATGTCAAGGTTATAACGGCTCACGATAGTTTGGCTGTAGATATCGCCAGAGATCTTGGGGTGACTTATTTGGTCCGAGGTCTTCGTAATGCGACAGATTTCGACTATGAGGCCAATATGGACTATTTCAATAAGGGGCTGGCACCTGAAATTGAAACAGTTTATCTGATTGCTAGTCATGAGGTAACACCAGTCTCTTCCAGTCGTGTGCGTGAGTTGATTTATTTTGAGGGGGACATTAGTTCTTATGTTCCTCAAGCAGTTGTTAAGGAAGTGGAGGCCAAGCGTGGCAAACAAGAACGAATCTAAATCACTATTAGAGAAACTTTGGCGGATTAAGTGGTGGTTGTTAAGTATTTTTACGGTACTTTTCCTCCTCTTTGCCCTCTTTTTCCCGCTAAATAATTATTATGTTGAGCTTCCGGGTGGTGCTTTTGATACCAAGGAAGTCTTGACTGTAGACAAGAAAGCTGATGATTCAAAAGGATCCTACAATTTTGTGGCGGTGGCTCAAACCAAGGCGACTTTAGCCCTGATGCTCTATGCTCAGCTTAATGATTTTGCAAAGCTTCAAACGGCTGAAGAGGCAACTGGAAATTACTCTGATGAAGATTTCATGCGTATCAACCAATTTTACATGGAGACTTCCCAAAACCAAGCGATTTATCAGGGATTGACTCTGGCTGGTAAGGAGGCTAGCTTGGAGTATATGGGTGTTTATGTGCTTCAGGTGGCTGACGATTCTAGCTTCAAGGGTGTCCTCAATATTGCAGATACAGTGACAGCTGTCAATGGCAAGACTTTTGATAATTCTACTGACTTGATAAAATACGTTCAAGGACTTAAGCTGGGTTCAAAAGTCAAGGTCACTTATACGACAGATGACAAAGAAAAGACTGCCACTGGTAAGATTATCAAGATTGCCAATGGTAAAAATGGTATTGGTATCGGTTTGACAGATCATACTGAGGTCAAGAGTCCTGAAAATGTGAAGTTTAAACTTGATGGTGTTGGCGGACCAAGTGCAGGTCTTATGTTTACCCTGGCTATTTACGATCAGGTGTCTGGTCAAGATCTTAAGGCTGGTCGTAAGATTGCTGGAACAGGAACCATTGAAAAGGATGGTTCGGTCGGTGATATCGGTGGTGCCTACCTCAAGGTGAAATCAGCGGCTGATAGTGGTGCAGACATTTTCTTCGTACCTAATAATCCAGTAACCAAGGAAATGAAAAAGGCTGATCCGGATGCCAAAACCAACTATCAAGAGGCTAAGGAAGCTGCCAAGAAACTGGGAACCAAGATGAAAATCGTCCCTGTTAAAACAGCTCAAGAAGCCATTGATTATTTGAAAAAGACTAAATAAGAAGCGAGAGTAAGACAGGCAGAAATCCATGATTTTTGTCTGAGTCTTACTCTCTTTTTTAGGTCAAAGTGTTATAATAGTCTTTATGAAAAAACGTTATAGAACAGTCAATGATTACTATCGTGAAATTTTTGGCGAAAAGATTTTCAAACTACCAATAGATGCGGGTTTTGATTGTCCCAACCGTGATGGTACAGTGGCTCATGGTGGCTGTACCTTTTGTACGGTATCGGGGTCTGGGGATGCTATTGTAGCACCTGAGGCACCGATTCGTGAGCAGTTTTACCATGAGATTGACTTCATGCACCGCAAGTGGCCAGAAGTTCAGAAATATCTGGTTTATTTTCAAAACTTTACCAATACCCACGCGCCGCTTGAAGTTATCAAGGAACGCTACGAACAGGCTATCAATGAGCCTGGTGTTGTTGGTATCAATATCGGTACCCGCCCAGACTGTTTGCCAGACGATGTGATTGATTATCTGGCAGAACTCACAGAACGTATGCATGTGACCGTTGAACTTGGCTTGCAAACGACTTATGAAGAAACGTCAGAACTCATTAACCGAGCACACAGCTATGATCTCTATGTGGAGACGGTTAAGCGTGTGCGTGAGCGTGCGCCAAAGGCTGAGATTGTATCGCATCTGATTAATGGGCTGCCAGGGGAAACCCACGAGATGATGGTGGAGAATGTTCGACGTTGTGTGACGGACAATGACATTCAGGGAATTAAACTCCACCTCCTCCATCTGATGACCAATACGCGTATGCAAAGAGACTACCACGAGGGGCGTCTTAAATTGCTGAGTCAGGAAGAGTATGTGTCAATCATCTGTGACCAGTTGGAAATCATCCCTAAGGATATCGTCATTCATCGGATTACTGGTGATGCACCGCGAGATATGCTGATTGGACCTATGTGGAGTCTCAACAAGTGGGAAGTCCTTAATGCCATTGACAAAGAGATGGAACGTCGTGACTCATGGCAAGGGTGCAAAGTAGCTAACGAGAAGGAGGAAAAAGCATGATTAAACGACCAATTCATCTATCTCATGACTTTCTAGCTCAAGTGCTGGACGATGAGAGTGTAGTTGTCGATGCAACCATGGGAAACGGCAATGACACAGCCTTTCTGGCTGGTCTTGCCAAGAAGGTTTATGCCTTTGACGTGCAGGAGCAGGCGCTCGAAAAGACTCGTCAACGCTTGTCAGATTTGGAAATTGAAAATGCGGAACTCATTTTAGACGGTCACGAAAATCTGGACCGTTATGTCACGGAACCTATTCGTGCAGCTATTTTCAATCTGGGTTATCTGCCATCTGCAGATAAGAGTGTTATTACCAAACCCCACACGACCCTTGAGGCCATTGAGAAAATTCTTGACCGTCTAGAGGTGGGTGGTCGTTTAGCTATTATGATTTACTATGGTCATGATGGTGGCGATATGGAGAAGGATGCTGTGCTTGAGTACGTTATCGGTTTGGACCAGCGTGATTTTACAGCTATGCTTTACCAACCCCTTAATCAAATTAATACCCCACCATTTTTGGTGATGTTGGAGAAATTACAATGATTACAGATGTTAAAGAAAAGCTTGCAGATATGCAGGCCAAATATATAGATAAGCAAAGTTCCGAGGATACTTTGAAGAAGGTTGATAATCGTAAAACGGCTAAAATTAAGAAAAAGTTAGCTAGTCTTGAGGTCGAACGTTGCCATAAACTTTTGGCCAAGGAAGATGTCACTGCCATTGATAAAAAGATTAGTAAGCAAAAAGAACTATTCTCAAATTGTTGTCATAAGGAAGGGTAGGAGGAGCTATGCATTTATCATTAGCTTTGCTTGTTCTTCTTTTTAGCTTGATTTTATCGAAAGTTATCAATCGTGTCTTTCCACGTCTTCCTCTACCTTTGATTCAAATTATTTTTGGGGTTGGTATTGGTTTACTTTTTAAGGGACGCGCTTTCGAGCTTGAAACAGAACTTTTCCTAGCTTTTATTATTGCTCCCTTGCTTTTTCGTGAGGGTGAAGAAAGTGACATCACTAGTATTTTGCGTAACTGGAAACTTATTCTATTTTTGATTTTTCCAGTTATCTTTGTGTCTACCTTGGGAATCGGTTATCTTGCTAAGGCCGTCTTGCCTGCTTCGGTACCCTTGTCTGCCTGCCTAGCCATCGGTGCTGCCCTTGGGCCAACGGATTTAGTGGCCTATTCGGCTATTTCCAAACGTTTCAGTTTTCCAAAGTGGATTAGCTATATTTTGCAGGGTGAAGGTCTTCTGAACGACGCCTCTGGCTTGGTCGCCTTTCAGGTGGCGGTGACTGCATTGACCACAGGTACCTTCTCCCTCCTTGGGGCGAGCTGGAATTTGGTTATTTCTGTGCTTGGTGGTTTTTTAGTTGGCTTGATTACAGCCTTATTTAATCGTCTCTTTTTAACCATTTTGGACAATATGGATGCTGCTGATGTAACAGGTGCTCTCTTACTAGAGCTGGTACTACCGATTTCCTCTTACTTTGTAGCCGAGGAAATTCATGCTTCTGGAATTATTGCTGTTGTCGTAGCAGGGATTTCGCTTGCCAGTCGTTTCAAAAAAATCACCGTTTTTGATGCCAAGTTGGATAACGTTTCCCATACGATTTGGGGAACCATTACCTTTATGCTTAATGGCATGGTCTTTTTCCTCTTGGGGACAGAACTTCCAACTCTAGCAACGCCAGTGCTGCGTAGCAGTACCTACGATAATCTCTGGATGCTGCTTGCTATCGTCCTTTTAACAGCGACCATGTTTGGCATTCGCTTTGTTATGATTAGTGCAGTATTTGCCCAAAGAGCTTGGAGGGCCAAACGGTCACTAAAAAAAATCTGGAAGGGTGCTACTCTGTTAACCTTTTCAGGTGTTAAAGGAACGGTTTCCATTGCAACCATCCTTTTGCTTCCAGTTGCCAATATAACTGCTCTGGAACATAGTCTTTTGCTCTTTACGGTAGCGGGTGTGACCTTGCTGAGCTTCTTAACAGGGATTTTAGTCCTACCTAAGCTAGCGACTGGACCAGCGCACACGACCAACCATTATATGCAGATTGCCATTCTCAATGATGTGGTCGGTGAGTTGGAAAAAGATCTAAAACAGTCTACCAATCAAGGGGCTGTCTATGCTACGATTGATAACTACAATCAACGCTTGGAAGATTTAATCTTGGAGCAGGAATCAAATGATGTCAAAGAAGAGTTGGCCAATATCCGAGTAATGATTATGGAAATTGAGAGTGAGGGTTTGGAATATGCCTACAAGAAGGGTAAGATTTCAGAACTCGAATATAATCTCTACCAACGTTATATCAAGGGCTTGGAACGTCGTATCAACCGTGGTTTTGTCTCTAGCCTTTCTTACGCCCTAGCTGTCTTTGTGCGTGGCCTTCGTAGATTGTTACACTTAGCTCTTACTTTCAAGTTTCGTATTGATCAGGATGATACTAGAAGAGGTCCTAGGTTGACGGAAGAAAACCGCGACCATATGACTGAGCTCTATTTGACAAATACTGAGCAGATTTTGGAAGCCTTGAGTAATCTGGAAGGTGTTTATCACTCAGATCTCTTGTCTTATCTGAAACGCAGTCGCCTTCAAGAGGCTGAGATTATTCAATCAGGTGCCTTTGTCGAGCGGGTTATCACTCACCTTCATCCAGACAATATTGATGAAATGTTGCGTGGCTACTATTTGGAACGTAAGGTTATCAACGAGTACGAGCAGGCTGAACTTATCTCTAGCCGTTATGCCAAGCAGCTTCGTAAGGAAGTCAATACTTTGGAGGATTACTCTCTCAAAGAAACTAGCAACACGTTAACCTATGATATGATTAATCTGGCTCGAGGTCGAGCTTAAGCAATGAATGTTATCACAAAAAGAAGCCAAGAAAAATTTTGGCTTCTTTTTAATATATTTTTATAGAACAGCTTATCGTTCCAGCCTTAATTTTGTATGGTGTATCTAGAATAAAAGAGGAGTAGTGATAAAAGAACAAGTCCCCTAGACATTATCTGGGGGACTTGTTTCTTTGAGCGATTTTTATAGAAGAGGGTTAATGTAAAAACGATGGTCATCAATTGGAATAATTTGAACAGGATTTTGGTAGAAGTCAGCTAAAACTTCCGGTGTGATGATATCATTTTTTGGTCCTTGTGCCACGATTTTTCCTTGACGGAGTAGGAGGATGTGGTCCATCTTCTCAGTAATCTCTTCAGCATGGTGGGTGACGTAAAGGACCAGGGGTGCGTGAGGAAGCGAGGTGATACGGTCGATCTGACGTAAGAGCTTTTCGCGGGCAAAGAGATCCAAGCCCACAGTTGCTTCGTCAAGGATGATGATGTCGGGATCTTCCATCAGACTACGAGCAATCAAACAGATTTGCTTTTCCCCTTGAGAGAGGCCATGGTATTTACGACCAATCAAATCTCCAGCACCAAGTGAAGTTAGCATATCCTTGGCTTCTTGTAGCTCTTTGTCTCCATAGGCTTTGTAGAGGATTGAGCTCTTGTACTTACCGGTAAGGACGATTTTTTCAGCAGTCATATGTTGAGGTAGACGCTCAGTGATAAAGGAACTGACGATACCGATGTGTTGACGAAGACCTGTGATGTCTCCATTACCAAAGGTGTAGCCTAGTATCTCAGCCTTCCCTTCAGAAGGGAAAAATTCAGCTGTCAACAAACGTAAGAGGGTTGATTTTCCAGCACCGTTAAGTCCCAGGATAGCCCAGGTTTGTCCTTTTTCAACTGTCCAGTTAAGGTCAGATAAAAGTGTTTTTCCTTGGCGGACCAAGCTGACATTTTCTAATCGTATAAGTGACATAAGTCTCTCCTTTGATGATAAATTACCCTAATTATAGCATAAAATAGACGCCTTTATTGGGAAATTATGGTATAATAAAAGTCAGAATTTTTTTTAGAGGAGAAGAAAAAATGGAAGACTCTAGTGGTCAGTCCTTATTATTTCAATCTATTTTACTACTAATTTTAACCTTGCTTACAGCCTTTTTCTCAGCATCTGAGATGGCTCTTGTATCACTTAACCGCTCACGTGTGGAGCAAAAGGCAGAAGAAGGCGATAAGAAATTTATCCGCCTGCTCAAGGTTCTTGAAAATCCAAACAACTTCCTATCAACTATCCAAGTTGGTATTACCTTTATTAGCCTCTTACAGGGGGCCAGTCTCTCTGCGTCACTAGGTGCAGTGATAGCGACTTGGTTTGGTCATGCGGCTTGGGCTAAGACAGCGGGTAGCATGATTTCTTTGGTTGTCTTGACCTATATCTCTATCGTTTTTGGGGAACTTTATCCAAAACGTATCGCTATGAACCTCAAGGAAAATCTAGCCATCTACTCAGCTCCTGTTATTATTGTTACAGGTAAGATTGTTAGTCCCTTTGTTTGGATTCTTTCGGCGTCAACCAATCTTTTGTCTCGTTTGACACCTATGACCTTTGATGATGCCGATGAGCAGATGACACGTGATGAGATTGAGTACATGTTGACCAAGAGTGAGGATACACTTGAGGCTGAAGAAATTGAAATGCTCCAAGGGGTATTCTCTCTTGATGAATTGATGGCGCGTGAGGTTATGGTCCCTCGTACGGATGCCTTCATGATTGATATTGAAGACAACACTCAAGAAAATATCCAAGCTATTCTCAAGGAAAGTTTCTCTCGTATTCCTGTTTACGAAGATGACAAGGATAAGATTATCGGTGTCATTCATACCAAAAATCTTCTTAAAGCAGGTTTCGAACTTGGTTTCGAAAATATCAAACTTCGTCGAATCATGAACGAACCTCTCTTTGTTCCTGAGACTATCTTCGTAGATGATCTCTTGGCAGCCTTTCGTAACACCAATAATCAGATGGCTATCTTGCTTGATGAGTACGGTGGCGTTGCTGGTCTTGTTACCTTCGAGGATCTTTTGGAAGAAATCGTTGGTGAGATTGACGACGAAACAGATAAATCTAGTGTGGAAGTTCGTGAAATTGGTGAGAATACCTATATTGTCGAGGGAGCTATGACTCTTAACGACTTCAATGAACATTTTGATACAGAACTTGAGAGTGATGATGTTGATACTATTGCAGGTTATTATTTGACAGGTGTGGGAGCCATTCCAACTCAAGAAGTCAAGGAACACTATTCAGTTATCAACAAGGACAAACACCTCGAATTTATCAATGATAAAGTTAAGGATGGTCGTGTAACCAAACTTAAGGTAATCATCACGGCAGCTCCAGAAGAGGCAGAAGAATAGTTTTCTACATGTTTTTATTAGAAAATATTGGAACTTAAAAGCGACTATTTACTAATTAGGCACTTTCTCTCATTATGAGTGAAAGTGTTTTTTCTTATCTATCTTGGAATATCAGCTTATCAAAATAATAAGATTAGAAAACGTCTATAAAGTACGTCATAAAGCCTTTTTTACCTATCAAAACTGCCGGACTTTGTCAGGAAAACAACCATAATTTTGAAGATAATCTAACATATTTCAGCGTGTTGAAAGATTTAGAATAAAAATAAATAAGATTTTAATTAAAGCGGTCTTTTATTACTTTTTTATGGTAGAATGTAGGTTAACTGATAAATGAAAAAAGGAGAATCTTAATGGCTTCTAAAAAATCTATATCTATATATAGTAGCTTGCTTTTACTCACCCTTACCCTAGGAGCTTTTGTACCAGTAACCTCTTTTGCGGATGATGGTATTGCGACAAATGATGCTGTTCTTACACAACCAACGACAGATCGTGCAACAACTGGTCCTTCAACAGCCCCAAGTGATGGTGACTTGGCTCGTAGCAATGATTCAAACACAGGTGTGGCAACGCCAACAACACCAACACCTACAGTTCCTGAAGTACCAGCTGAGCCAACAACACCAGCAACTCCGGAAGCACCTGCGACACCGGCTCCAACAGCTGATTCATCAACAAAACCAGCCGATAAGCCAGAAGACCCAGCTTCAGCAACTGATAAAGGGACAAGCGAAGCACCTCAAAACTCTGAAACTCCAGCGGTGAATGTTAATGGACAACCTGTTGTTACTGTAACACCAACAGCTCCAGTTATCACTGCAGCTGGCCAAACAATTGTGTCTACACAAAATAGCCAAATTGTTATCGCTAACACTGATGGTACAACAAGTGTTGTCGCTCCTGAAACAGTAGGATTCAAAGTGAACGCTGACGGTACATTGACTGGTAAAGATGCTAAAGGTAAGGAAGTTACACTTCCTAAGACTGGTGAAGCATCAACAGTAATCTTGACAATGGCAGGAACATTCTTCCTTGCTGCTGCAGCCTTTTTGGGGCTTAAGAAACGTGCCTAATAATATAGATGATAAAAGACTGGATTTTTCCAGTTTTTTTGTTTTTCTTCTGGTATAGTATAGATATTCCTTAATTTCAGATGTATTATAGTATAACCTTTGCCTGAATTCAGGCAGATATGGAGCATGTTTCTGATAAAAGAGGTATAATAAAAACATGTAAAAAGCGTTTTCAAGGAGGCTGCCATGGCAGAAATTGATTACAGTCAGGTGACTGGACTTGTTCATTCAACCGAAAGTTTCGGATCCGTAGATGGTCCTGGTATCCGTTTTATTGTTTTCATGCAAGGCTGTAAGATGCGTTGCCAATATTGTCATAACCCAGATACTTGGGCTATGGAGTCAAATAAGGCTGTTGAACGTACAGTTGAAGATGTCTTAGATGAGGCTCTTCGTTTCCGTCATTTCTGGGGTGAGCATGGTGGTATCACTGTATCAGGTGGTGAGGCCATGCTTCAGATTGATTTTGTCACTGCCCTCTTTACAGAGGCTAAGAAGCTAGGGATTCACTGTACGCTTGATACTTGTGGGTTTGCGTACCGCAATACTCCTGAGTATCATGAAGTTGTTGACAAACTTTTGGCTGTGACTGACTTGGTCCTACTTGACATCAAAGAGATTGACCCCGAACAACACAAGTTTGTGACCCGTCAACCTAATAAGAATATTTTGGAATTTGCTCAATATCTATCTGACAAACAAGTTCCAGTCTGGATTCGCCATGTCTTGGTACCTGGTTTGACAGACTTTGACGATCACTTGATTAAGCTTGGTGAGTTTGTAAAGACCTTGAAAAATGTCGATAAATTTGAAATTCTTCCCTATCATACAATGGGTGAGTTCAAATGGCGTGAGCTCGGTATCCCATATCCTTTGGAAGGGGTTAAACCACCAACTGCAGATCGGGTCAAAAATGCTAAAGCTCTCATGCACACTGAAACGTATCAAGAGTATAAAAATCGTATCGGTGTGAAAACCTTGGATTGAAAAAGAAGCTCTTGACAAGGGCTTTTTAACTTTGCTATTATTTAGGGAGCAATAAAGAGCAGGTAAATTATGTTTCGTATTTTAAAATTTGATGATGACTTTGTTTATCTCAGTCATCCTGACGGGCGACTTAAGAAAATAGATCGCACGCTTTTTGATTTTGATATAAAATTAGGAGATCGTATTGATGTCTACCAAGATGGGGACTTGACAGTTGTTACTCCGGCAGAAGTCCAGACGGACTTGAGCCTAGAGGGAGACAAATCTGTTAAATCACACCTCTTGCAAGGGATTTTAGATCTTTTCCTTGAAACCCTTAATATTCACAATAATCATTTGGGTGACTTGAAGAAGATCTTCACGCAATTATTGATTACACTCTTCATGGCTTGGAGCTTGTTGGGAGTTATTCTGGTTGAGATTCTTCTCTTTGCAGAGTCAATTATTGTCTTCCTATGGAGACTTCTAGTTCGTCTTGTTAAGTGGATGCATATTAAAGACAACACTAAGGTCTTGATTGATGAGACACAAAAACGTCATGCTAAGCGTGAGCGTCAAAAAGCTCAAAGACGTGAGCAGGAGAGACGTCGTCAGGAAGAACTTGAAGAACGTGAATATCTTCGTGAAACAGAACGTCAAAAGGAACTCATGATTGTTGAAGCTAGCCTTAGTCAGGAAGCAGAACGTGAGAGCCTTTCAACTAGCCTTGCTTTGGAGCAAGCAAGTGCTTCAAGTCAATCTGCTAGTGAAGATTTGGTAGAAGAAAGCCAGTCAACTTCAGAGTCAGAAGTGATGTCTGAATCAGCAAAGTCTGAAAAATAGAACAGAAAAAAGAACTGAGAGTTAGGATCTCGGTTCTTTTTCATATGAGAAAAGCACCAGAGGTGCTTTTGTGAGAGGTGACTAAAGTGTTTTTTCAGAGTCACGAACAATGAGCAAGTCAACTTTTGCGTGACGGAGAATGTATTCAGAAGACGAACCAATAAGCAAGCGTTCAAAAGTATTGAGACCAGTGGCACCAACCATAATAAGGTCAACATTTTCCTTATCAGGGATATCAACAGCCAAGAGGCTCTTAGGATTACCGAACTCAATAACTTTGCGAATCTTGGTTAAACCAGCTTCTCTGGCTTGGCGTTCAAAGTCAGCCAAAACAGCTTTAGCTTCGTCTTCTAGTTTTTCATAGATATAAGAGTCGAAAGTCGCAACGCTTTGAAGGGCGCGTGTATCGATAACGTGTACCAATAGTAACTGAGCATTATTACGTTTTGCAACGTGCACACCTTTAATAAAGGCCAGTTCTGATTCGTAAGAACCGTCGATAGCTACCATAATACGTTCATATTGTTGAGACATAAGCTCTACCTCCTATCTTTAGCTTTATTATACTCCTTTAGTCTAAAAAATGAAAGCGTTGTTATAGATTTTCTGAAATCTTTTTTTGACTGCTTACTTTAGGATGCTCTTAGTAATGTGAAGATTTCAGTATTATCTAAAAATTGAAGATTGCTTGAAAAAGAGGTATAATACAATCTGTTATTAGCTTCGTAAGAAACATGATAATTAAAAAAGAGGAAGACAAGTCTTCAGAAATGATACCAAATGGCTGAGCCTAAAGTTGGTGTCAATAAAAGTGGAAATCCTCATCAGGTGTTGAATTTTCTTATTTTCTGCTAGATGTATCTACTTTTAGTATCTTTTGAAAGGATTAACTTATGAAAACATTTGATAAATCATCAAAGTTGGAACACGTTGCCTATGATATTCGTGGACCAGTTTTGGATGAAGCCAACCGTATGATTGCTAAAGGTGAAAAGATTCTTCGTCTTAATACGGGAAATCCTGCGGAATTTGGCTTTACAGCACCGGATGAAGTCATTCGTGATTTAATTATGAATGTTCGTAACAGTGAAGGGTATTCAGATAGTAAGGGGATTTTCTCAGCTCGTAAGGCGATTATGCAGTATTGCCAGCTAAAGGGATTCCCAAATGTAGATATTGATGATATTTATATTGGTAATGGTGTTTCAGAGATGATTTCCATGTCTATGCAGGCCTTGCTTGATGATGGAGATGAGGTCTTGGTCCCAATGCCAGACTATCCTCTTTGGACAGCCTGTGTCAGCCTAGCAGGCGGTAATGCCGTACACTATGTCTGTGATGAAAAATCTAACTGGTATCCAGATATTGATGATATCAAATCAAAGATTACATCAAATACTAAGGCAATTGTAGTCATCAATCCCAATAATCCTACAGGTTCGCTCTATCCTAAGGATGTTCTTGAACAGATTGTGGATATTGCTCGCCAAAATGATTTGATTATCTTTGCGGATGAGATTTATGACCGCTTGGTTATGGATGGTAAACAGCATACTGCGATTGCTAGTCTTGCACCAGATGTCTTCTGTGTGTCTATGAATGGTCTTTCTAAGTCTCACCGCATTTGTGGTTTCCGTGTAGGTTGGATGGTTCTCTCTGGACCTAAAAAGAATGTCAAAGGCTATATTGAAGGGCTTAATATGTTGGCCAACATGCGTCTTTGTGCTAATGTGCTCTCTCAGCACGTTATTCAGACTTCACTTGGTGGTTACCAATCCGTGGATGAACTCTTGATCCCTGGTGGGCGTATCTATGAACAACGTGAGTTTATCACGAATACCGTAAACGCTATTCCAGGGCTTTCAGCTGTTAAGCCAGATGCAGGTCTTTATATCTTCCCTAAGATTGACCGTAACATGTATGATATTGAGGATGATGAAGAATTCTGTCTTCGTCTCTTGAAGAAGGAGAAGGTTCTCCTAGTTCCAGGTAAAGGCTTTAACTGGAATGAACCAGATCACTTCCGTATTGTCTACCTTCCTCGTGTGGAAGAGTTGGCTGATCTCGGTAACAAAATCGAACGAGTCTTGTCATATTACAAGCGTTAATTTCTTGAAAAACTGGACAAAAAGGCTTGTCCAGTTTTTATTGTCTCTAAAAAGGGGACATATTTGAGCAAAATCCGAACATTTTCCTAATAATGCCATAATATACTTAATATAATGAATAGTAGAATAATAAATAATTTTCAGACAATTGTTTGCAATTTCTGGGTTAAGTGTGCTATAATGATAGGGCTAGTAGGTCTTGACGCAGAAGATTAGTACAAGGCTTGATATTATTATGATTACAATAGAAAGTGAAGACAATAAATATGGCAAATTTGCTGGCTAAAACACGTAAAATTACATCTATCTTGCAACGCTCAGTAGACAGCTTGGAAGGAGATCTTCCATATAACAATATGGCTGCTCAATTGGCGGATATCATTGATTGTAACGCTGCTATCGTTAATGGTGGTGGTGCTCTCCTTGGTTTTGCCATGAAGTACAAAACCAACAATGATCGTGTGGAGGAGTTTTTTGAAGCCAAACAACTTCCAGAAGAATATACACGTGGTATCAGCCGTGTTTATGACACTCAAGAAAACATTGGTATTGACAGTGACTTGACCATTTTCCCTGTGGAGTCAAAAGATGACTTCCCAGATGGTTTGACTACAATTGCACCTATCTATGGTGGTGGTATGCGTCTTGGTTCTTTCATCATTTGGCGTAACGATCATGACTTTGTAGATGAAGATCTTATCTTGGTTGAGATTGCCTCTACAGTAGTTGGGTTGCAGTTGTTGAACCTTCAAACAGAGAATTTGGAAGAAACAATTCGTAAACAAACAGCTATTAACATGGCTATTAATACCTTGTCTTACTCAGAAATCAAGGCAGTTTCAGCTATCTTGAATGAGTTGGACGGTTTGGAAGGCCGCTTGACAGCGTCTGTTATCGCTGACCGTATTGGAATCACACGTTCAGTTATCGTTAATGCCCTTCGTAAGTTGGAATCAGCTGGTATTATTGAGAGCCGTTCACTCGGTATGAAAGGGACTTATCTTAAAGTCCTTAACGAAGGTATCTACGATAAATTGAAAGAATACGAATAAGAAGAATACTGAAGGAAAGTGAGGTAGGAGGAACCTGCCCCACTTTTTTTAAAAGGAGAAAGTAATATGACAAAGGCATTGATATCAATTGATTACTCTTATGATTTTGTGGCAGATGATGGGAAGTTGACGGCTGGAAAGCCTGCCCAAGCCATTGAAGACCGCATTGCCCAGGTAACTCAAGAGGCCTATGATAATGGGGATTATATCTTCGTTGCTATGGACCGACATGATGAAGGAGATACCTTCCATCCTGAAACCAAGCTCTTTCCACCGCACAATATTGCAGGGACGTCTGGGCGAGAACTTTATGGTAAGTTAGCTGGTGTATATGATGCTATTAAGGATGATAATCGTGTCTTTTGGATGGATAAGCGACACTACTCAGCCTTTTCGGGAACGGATTTAGATATTCGTTTGCGTGAGCGTCGTGTGACGACAGTTGTTTTGACAGGAGTTTTAACAGATATTTGTGTCCTACATACAGCCATTGATGCCTATAATTTAGGTTATGATATCGAGGTTGTAGTAAGTGCAACAGCCTCCTTGACGCCTGAAGCTCATGACTTTGCTATTGGGCATTTTAAAAATGTTCTTGGAGCAACCATTGTGGAGTAAGAAGATTTATAATCGAGAGTGGGAATCCATCCTACTCTCGTTTTTTGTCTAAAATCATAGGATAGTATCAGTTTTTCGTAGTTTACTATAAGAAAACGATTTCAGACTAGTATATACTATTACTGAAATATTCTTGAATCATAAAGAGGTAGAACAATGACTAAAAAAATGACTTTTCCTGATGGATTTTTGTGGGGTGGAGCGACAGCAGCCAACCAATGTGAGGGTGCCTATGATGCTGATGGACGTGGTTTAGCCAACGTTGACGTGGTGCCAATTGGTGAGGATCGCCTTTCAATTATCACAGGACGTCGTAAGATGTTTGATTTTGAGGATGGCTATTTTTATCCAGCCAAGGAAAGTATCGATATGTACCATCGTTACAAGGAAGATATTGCTCTCTTTGGTGAAATGGGCTTTAAGACTTATCGTCTTTCTATTGCTTGGTCACGTATTTTTCCTAAAGGGGATGAAGCTGAGCCAAATGAAGCTGGGCTTGCCTTTTACGAGGACCTCTTCAAAGAATGTCACAAGTATGGCATTGAACCTTTGGTGACAATCACGCACTTTGATTGTCCTATGCACTTGATTACAGAGTATGGGGGATGGCGTAATCGTAAGATGCTTGGTTTCTATGAAAATCTTTGCCGTACCCTTTTCACACGCTTTAAAGGCTTGGTTAAGTACTGGCTCACTTTCAATGAAATTAATATGATTCTCCATGCACCATTTATGGGAGCAGGACTCTGCTTTGAAGAGGGTGAGAATGAGGAACAGGTTAAATACCAAGCAGCTCACCATGAGTTGGTAGCTTCAGCTATGGCGACGAAGTTGGCCCATGAGATTGACCCTGAAAATAAGGTTGGTTGTATGTTGGCAGCAGGTCAGTATTATCCAAATACAGCCCACCCACGTGACTACTGGGCAGCCATGCAAGAAGATCGTAGTAGCTATTTCTTTATTGATGTTCAGGCTCGTGGAGAGTATCCAAATTATGCTAAGAAGCAGTGGGAACGTGATGGCATTGAGATTGAGATGACTGAAGAAGATTTGGCCCTTCTTAAAGAGTATACTGTAGATTTTATTTCCTTCTCTTACTATGCAAGTCGTGTGGCTTCAGGTGATCCAGAAGTTAATGAAAAGACCGCCGGAAATATCTTTGCCTCTATTAAAAATCCATATTTGGAAGCTTCTGAATGGGGCTGGCAAATTGATCCACTAGGTCTTCGTATTACCCTTAACGCCATTTGGGATCGTTACCAAAAACCGATGTTTATTGTTGAAAATGGTCTCGGTGCTGTGGATACTCCAGATGAAAATGGCTATGTTGAAGATGATTATCGTATTGATTACTTGGCAGCCCACATCAAGGCCATGCGTGATGCTATCAATGAAGATGGTGTAGAGCTTTGGGGCTACACAACATGGGGCTGTATCGACCTTGTTTCTGCTGGAACTGGTGAAATGAAGAAACGTTATGGCTTCATCTATGTGGATCGTGACAACGATGGTAATGGTAGCCTTAAACGCTCTAAGAAGAAATCATTTAACTGGTATAAAGAAGTTATCGCAAGTAACGGTGCCTCTGTAGAATAGGGTATGTGTTCTCGACTAATGACATCTATGGTAAAGGTGGGGAGCAAGAGAATCTACAAGATTTGATTGATACTCTCGGGGCAGGTGACTTCATCCAACTTAGAGGTCATGCGGATTTACGTGATGTCTACCCACAGTATGAACTTTATGTCACTACCTCTCAGTGGGAGACCTTTGGTTTGACCCTGATGGAGGCCGTAGGAGCAGGTTTAGCCCTGGTTGGTTTTGATGCCCGTTATGGCAATCCAACCTTCATTAAAGATGGTGAGAATGGCTATCTGGTTCCTTATAGCGAGACTATGGATGAGGACCTGCTTGTTTCTCAGATGGCTGACAAAATTGTATTTGCTTTAGAAAGTGATCTTGAGTCTATGCACCAAGCCTCATATGAGTTGGCCAAACAGTATTTGAAACTTGAAATTCTAGAGGCTTGGAGAAAGCTCTTGATAGCCATACGATAAGTGTTTTGAAAAAGCTCTATCTCTGTAAACTGTAGTGACAAAAAAGTTACTACAGTTTTTTTATCCTCCAAGCAAAATAGGCTAAATTATGGTAAAATAGAAGGTATTGAAAAATCATCATTTCACGAAAGGGAGACCTTTGGTTTGACCCTGATGGAGGCCGTAGGAGCAGGTTTAGCCCTGGTTGGTTTTGATGCCCGTTATGGCAATCCAACCTTCATTAAAGATGGTGAGAATGGCTATCTGGTTCCTTATAGCGAGACTATGGATGAGGACCTGCTTGTTTCTCAGATGGCTGACAAAATTGTATTTGCTTTAGAAAGTGATCTTGAGTCTATGCACCAAGCCTCATATGAGTTGGCCAAACAGTATTTGAAACTTGAAATTCTAGAGGCTTGGAGAAAGCTCTTGATAGCCATACGATAAGTGTTTTAAAAAAGCTCTATCCCTGTAAACTGTAGTGACAAAAAAGTTACTACAGTTTTTTTATCCTCCAAGCAAAATAGGCTAAATTATGGTAAAATAGAAGGTATTGAAAAATCATCATTTCACGAAAGGAAGCAAGATGAAAATTACGCAAGAAGAGGTAACCCACGTTGCCAATCTTTCAAAATTGAAATTCTCTCCAGAAGAGACAGCTGAGTTTGCGACAACCTTGTCTAAAATTGTCGACATGGTGGAATTGTTGGAAGAAGTGGACACAACAGGTGTTGCCCCAACAACGACCATGGCTGACCGCAAGACCGTATTGCGTCCGGATGTTGCTGAAAAAGGGACGGACCGTGACCGCTTGTTTAAAAATGTACCTGAAAAAGATAACTATTACATCAAGGTACCAGCTATCCTAGAAGATGGAGGAGATGCCTAATGTCATTCAACCATAAAACCATTGAAGAGTTGCACGACCTCCTTGTCTCTAAGGAAATCTCGACAACGGAATTGACACAAGCGACGCTTGATGATATCAAGGCGCGTGAAGAAGCAGTCAATGCCTTTGTAACGGTGGCTGAAGAAGCTGCCCTTGCACAAGCCAAGGCCATTGATGAAAAAGGAATCGATGCAGACAACCTCCTGTCAGGGATTCCACTCGCAGTCAAAGACAATATCTCAACAGATGGCATCTTGACCACTGCAGCTTCAAAAATGCTCTATAACTACGAGCCAATCTTTGATGCGACAGCTGTTGCCAATGCCAAAGCCAAAGATATGATTGTCATCGGGAAGACCAACATGGATGAATTTGCCATGGGTGGATCTGGTGAAACTTCATACTATGGCGCGACTAAAAACGCTTGGGACCACAGCAAGGTGCCTGGTGGATCTTCTAGTGGTTCAGCAGCTTCTGTAGCTTCAGGGCAAGTCCGTTTGTCACTTGGTTCAGATACAGGTGGTTCTATCCGTCAACCGGCTGCTTTTAACGGGATTGTTGGTCTCAAACCAACTTATGGAACGGTTTCACGTTTTGGTCTCATTGCTTTTGGTAGCTCACTTGACCAAATTGGTACTTTCTCACCAACGGTTAAGGAAAATGCCCAATTACTTAATGTCATTGCCAGCGAAGATGCCAAGGATTCAACTTCTGCACCTGTTCGTGTAGCAGACTTTACTTCTAAGATTGGTCAAGACATTAAAGGCATGAAGATTGCCCTTCCTAAGGAATACCTCGGTGAAGGGATTGCCCCAGAAGTCAAAGAAACCATCCTCAATGCGGCTAAACACTTTGAAAAATTGGGAGCAACTGTCGAAGAAGTTAGCCTTCCACACTCTAAATACGGGGTTGCCGTTTACTACATCATCGCTTCATCTGAAGCTTCTTCAAACTTGCAACGTTTCGACGGTATTCGCTATGGTTTCCGTGCAGAAGATGCTAAAAACTTGGATGATATCTACGTGAATACTCGTAGCCAAGGCTTTGGTGATGAGGTTAAACGTCGGATTATGCTGGGTACCTTTAGTTTGTCATCTGGTTACTACGATGCTTACTACAAGAAAGCTGGTCAAGTTCGTACCCTCATTATCCAAGACTTCGAAAAAGTCTTTGCGGATTACGATCTCATCCTTGGTCCTACAGCTCCAAGCGTAGCTTTCGATTTGGATACGCTCAATCATGATCCTGTTGCCATGTACTTGGCGGACTTGTTGACCATTCCAGTTAACTTGGCAGGTCTTCCAGGGATTTCGATTCCTGCAGGTTTTGCGCAAGGTCTTCCAGTTGGTTTGCAGTTGATTGGTCCTAAGTATTCTGAAGAAACTATCTACCAAGCTGCAGCTGCCTTTGAAGCAACGACGGATTACCACAAGCAACAACCCCTTATTTTCGGAGGTGACAATTAATGAACTTTGAAACAGTCATCGGACTTGAAGTCCACGTTGAATTGAATACAAACTCAAAAATTTTCTCACCAACCTCTGCTCACTTTGGAAATGAGCAAAATGCCAATACCAATGTGATTGACTGGTCTTTCCCAGGGGTGCTTCCTGTCTTGAACAAGGGTGTTGTGGATGCTGGTATCAAGGCTGCTTTGGCGCTGAATATGGATATCCATCAGCACATGCACTTTGACCGTAAGAACTACTTCTACCCTGATAATCCAAAGGCTTACCAAATTTCGCAATTTGACGAGCCAATCGGATATAACGGTTGGATTGAAGTGCAATTGGAAGACGGCTCAACTAAGAAAATCGGGATTGAACGTGCCCATTTGGAAGAAGATGCCGGTAAGAACACCCATGGAACAGATGGATTCTCTTACGTAGACCTTAACCGTCAGGGGGTTCCATTGATTGAAATCGTATCTGAAGCAGATATGCGTTCTCCAGAAGAAGCCTACGCCTATTTGACAGCTTTGAAAGAAGTCATCCAGTACACAGGTATTTCAGACGTCAAGATGGAAGAAGGATCAATGCGTGTGGATGCCAACATTTCCCTTCGACCATACGGTCAAGAGGAATTTGGTACCAAGACTGAGTTGAAAAACTTGAACTCTTTCTCAAACGTCCGTAAAGGTCTTGAATACGAAGTGCAACGCCAAGCGAAAATCTTGCGTTCAGGTGGTGTCATTCGTCAAGAAACACGTCGTTATGATGAAGCTAATAAGAGCACTATCCTTATGCGTGTCAAAGAAGGAGCAGCGGATTACCGTTACTTCCCAGAACCAGACCTTCCATTGTTTGAAATCTCAGATGAGTGGATTGAGGAAATGCGTACTGAGTTGCCAGAGTTTCCAAAAGACCGTCGTGCTCGCTACGTGGCAGAGCTTGGTTTGTCTGACTATGATGCCAACCAATTGACAGCGACGAAAGTCACTTCTGACTTCTTTGAAGCAGCTGTAGCCCTTGGTGGAGATGCCAAACAAGTGTCTAACTGGCTCCAAGGTGAAGTGGCACAATTCTTGAATGCAGAAGGTAAAACGCTTGAAGAAATCCAATTGACACCAGAAAACTTAGTCGAAATGATTGCCATCATCGAAGATGGAACCATTTCATCTAAGATTGCCAAGAAAGTCTTCGTTCATTTGGCGAAAAACGGTGGCGGTGCGCGTGAATATGTCGAAAAAGCTGGATTGGTACAGATTTCAGACCCTGAAGTCTTGATCCCAATCATCCACCAAGTCTTTGCAGACAATGAAGCGGCCGTAGCTGACTTCAAGTCTGGTAAACGTAACGCTGATAAGGCCTTCACAGGTTTCCTTATGAAAGCAACCAAAGGCCAAGCCAACCCACAAGTAGCCCTCAAGTTGCTTGCTCAAGAATTGGCTAAGTTGAAAGAAGAGTAATAAATTTTTTTCTAATATAAAAACTAGTCTCATTCTTTGTTGAACATAGAATATAGGCTAGTTTTTTTTGGTATACTAAAGAATGGAGGGTACATATGAAAAAGTATATGAAAAAGTATATGAAAAAGTTTGTAGAAAATTTAGACCTTGAAATTGTATTGGTCACTACCTTACTTATTTCAAGTATTGTAGCATATTATTTTGAATTAAACTTTAATTGGATTTTATTGACGTGGACGATTCTAAGTTGTGCCATATCATACATTTATTATAGAAAATTACAGTTTCTAGCTGACAAAAATAAGGTAGAAAAACTTTTTATTGGCTTATCTAGGGCTTTATTTTTATTTATTGAGATTTTGTTTTTCTTCGAAGTTTTTGCTACTATTTTTTTAGTTGTCTTTCATTTTTATAAAAGCAATTTCAGTGTCATTATTTCGTTAATATTGTTTTTAGTAACTATGTTTGGATTTAGTTATCTCTATAAGAGAAAAACAATTTCCCAAAAAATTGATAATCAATTATCGAAATTTGTGTTTGATGGTTTTATTTTAGGGGTGGTATTTTTTGTAACGACCTTCTTAGTGTTTGATTTATTTGTTTTTTACATTTCTTTTGATTCAACTACTGGAAAAATATCAGAGAGTGTAATAACCATCCTAGTTTGGTTTCTTCCGTTACTTTTACCATATTTAAAAGAATTTGTTGTAACCCAAAACCAATTTCTTTATGGGTCTAAAATAGAAACAACACCAGTTTATGATTATTTTGAAACATGTTTTAAAATAATATGGTTTATCTACCTAATAGCAATTAGAGTCTATTATATTTTATTATCTAAGGACGATCCTTTTAAATTCAAGCTTTGGAATAAGGATTTTATGTTTAAATTAGATCATCCAAAAAATTTTCCAGATTTTATTCTTCCTTCTATAATTGCATTTGGAATATCAATGTTTTTTTTTTTCGGAATGCAAATGTTGCATGAATATGTTTTTGTTACTAAGAATATTAACAAATATATAGTAAAGAAAAATAAAAAACTCAATAATTACGATTTTATATTTGATTTAGATAAGTCTAGAGGAAGTGTTCAGTTTCAAGGAATTGTATATCATAATAAGTTGATAAATAATAGCACCAAAAAATGGGATTCTAAATTAGAAACTTTCAATCAGGAAAATTGGTTGATCTTTAAACCAATTATGGATGAAAAAAGCAATCCAAATTTATTTGATAATACTAGAGGATCAAAAGAAGAATATATTGAGTACATTTCAAGTTCTATTGGAGTTAAAAGAACGGCTATCGAAGAAGCGATTAGTAATCCTTGGAAATCCAAAATATTGAGTTATGTTGGAAACTATTGTCCTAATGATTAACGAACAAATTTTTTAAAGTAAAGTATTTTTTTCGAGAGAGCATAATCAACTTCAAAGACCTAGATTATACTTAGGTCTTTTTTGTTATACTAATGGTATTCAATAAAACATTTGTTAAGCAGGAGCAAACCAATGAACAAATTCTTAAGAGTCTTATTTATCCTAGTCATCATCGCCATGACTGGTGCCATTATTTTTCAGCTATTCTTTCCCACCTATATGGGAAGTCATTCGGGTTACGGTATTTCAGTTGGATGGCAGAGGGAGATTGGTATTTGGAATGTGGCGGTTCTGGTCATCCTCCTTGCCGTTAACTTAAAGTACGATTGGTTTTATCTGAGAGCAGTTCTGATTGCTTTGATTCTGGGAGGCCTAGGTATTGGAACCAATCATTTCCTTAGCTATCTTCAATACCATCACTCTGTTAATGCTGTTGGAGCTTTTGAGAATTATCTTTTAGTTCTTGGCTGGATTGTCGGTTGGTGGATAGAGCATTCCTCAAGAAAAACAGTTTAATTATTCTGAAGTAATCGTCTGACATACAATTCCCTATGTTATAATAAATAGGCATTATTATAATCGAGGAAAACACATGTCTAAACAACTTAAAGGTAGTCTGATGGTCATAACTGCTGGGATTGCCTGGGGAGTCTCAGGAGTTTCTGGTCAATACCTGATGGCTCATGGGGTTAATGTCAATCTTTTGACGAGTTTACGTTTGATTCTAGCTGGTACTTTACTAACGGCTTCGGTCTTTTTTAGGCAGCGAGACAAATTAGTACAAGCCATTAAAGATAGGAAAACCTTAGTAAGTATCGCCTTATTTGCTCTCTTTGGTCTGGTCTTGAATCAGTATGCCTATCTCAGTGCTATTCACTACACCAACGCTGGAACTGCGACAGTCTTACAGTATGTCACGCCAGTTCTTATCTTGGCTTTTGTGTGTGCTAAGAACCGCAGATTTCCAACGGTCTCAGAGTTAGTGGCGATTATCATGGCTATTGCGGGAACTTTTATCATCGCAACGCATGGTCAGGTGACAGAGCTAGCCATCACACCTATTGGTTTGTTCTGGGGCCTCTTCTCGGCAGTAACCTATGCACTCTATATCCTACTGCCTGCTAAGGCTATTGAAAAGTGGGGCAGTCTGATTGTCATCGGTCTAGGAATGTTACTCGGTGGTCTGATTTTTCCAATTGCTATCCAAGCCTGGAAGTATGAGTTACCCTTGACTGGTGGCAATCTTTTAGCACTTTTTGGGTTGGTCTTCATCGGGACAGTCTTTGCCTACACCGTTTTCCTTAAGGGGACGACAATGGTTGGCGCTGTAAAAGGAAGTCTCCTGGCCTCGGTAGAACCTGTGGCATCGGTCATTTTAACGGTCTTAATCATGGGTGACCACTTCTTTGCCATTGATGTGCTTGGAATGATTTTAATTGTTCTTGCCGTTATCCTCATTTCGCTTAAGGATTTAGTAGCCCTTAAAAAACAAGAGAAAATTCAAAGATAAAGATAGAGCCCAAGTGATTGTGGCTCTTTTTCGATACCGTTGTGTCAAAGATGTTCTTAAAAAATAGGACTTAAGTCCCACACATAAACCTTAAAAATATGGTAAAATAAGAGGTAAACTAACATTTTGGAGAGAAAATGAGTATAGACGATTACAGGCCCCATTTTATGGTGGAGGCTGTTTATGATTTGAAACCTGACCAACTACGTGAACACGGTATTCGTGCCGTCTTGGTCGATTTGGACAATACCTTGATTGCTTGGAACAACCCTGATGGGACTCCTGAGCTACGTGCTTGGTTAGATGAGATGACAGAGGCTGACATTCCAGTGGTTGTGGTCTCTAACAACAAGCATGAACGTGTGGAACGTGCGGTAGCCAATTTCCATGTGGATTTCGTGAGTCGTGCCATGAAGCCTTTCACTAAAGGTATTAATGAAGCGATTGAGCGTTACCACTTTAATCGAGACGAGGTCGTTATGGTGGGAGACCAGCTAATGACTGACATCAGAGCTAGCCACAGAGCTGGAATTCGATCGATTTTGGTCAAGCCTTTGGTGAAATCAGATGCTTGGGTAACCAAGTTTAACCGTTGGCGTGAACGTCGCATGTGGAAAAAGATTGAAAAAGCATATGGTCCAATGACCTTCAACAAAGGAATTTAATGGAAGAATTATTTTGTATTGGGTGTGGAGCCCAAATTCAAACAGAAGATAAAGAAAAAGCAGGTTTCACACCTGCTAGCTCTATTAAAAAGGCCGAGGAAACAGGTGAGCTATACTGCCAGCGCTGTTTCCGTCTTCGTCATTACAATGAGATTGTGGATGTCCACATCACTGATGATGAATTTTTAAAATTACTTCATGAAGTTGGTGATAGTGATGCCCTCGTTGTTAATGTTGTTGATATTTTCGATTTTAATGGATCAATCATCCCAGGCTTATCACGCTTTGTTTCGGGTAATGATGTGCTCTTGGTTGGAAATAAAAAGGATATCCTGCCTAAATCTGTTAAAGATGGTAAGGTAACCCAATGGTTGACAGAACGTGCCCACGAAGAAGGGATGCGTCCGGTGGATGTCATGTTGACGTCTGCCCAAAATCACCACGCCATTAAAGAGTTGATTCAACGTATTGAAAAACTCCGTAAGGGTCGTGATGTCTATGTTGTTGGTGTGACGAATGTTGGTAAATCAACCTTAATCAATGCCATTATCAAAGAAATTACTGGTGATAAAGATGTTATCACAACCTCTCGTTTTCCAGGAACGACCCTTGATAAGATTGAAATTCCATTGGATGACGGTAGCTATATTTTTGATACACCAGGAATTATTCACCGACACCAGATGGCACACTATCTGTCAGCGAAGGATCTCAAGTATGTTAGTCCTAAGAAGGAAATTAAGCCAAAAACTTACCAGTTAAATGCAGGACAAAGCCTATTCCTAGGCGGTCTTGGACGTTTTGACTTTATTGATGGGAATAAGCAAGGTTTTACAGCCTTCTTTGATAATAACTTGAAGCTACATCGTACCAAACTTGAAGGCGCAGATGCCTTCTATGATAAGCATGTTGGAAGTCTCCTCATGCCTCCTGGGCCAAAGGATCTTGCCGATTTTCCGAAACTTGTCCGTCACGAGTTCACTGTCAAAGATAAGACAGACATTGTCTTCTCAGGATTAGGATGGATCCGTGTCCAAGGAAAAACTGACCAACCAACCATCGTTGCTGCTTGGGCACCAGAAGGTGTTGGCGTTGTCGTACGAAAAGCGATTATTTAAACTTAGTTAAGTAGTTAAAAGGAATAAACATGTCATTAACATCAAAACAACGTGCCTTCCTCAAATCGGAAGCACACACACTTAAACCTATTGTACAAATCGGGAAAAACGGTCTTAACGACCATATCAAAACTAGCGTTCGCAACGCCCTTGATGCCCGTGAATTGATCAAAGTAACCCTACTCCAAAACACTATGGAAGATATTCATGAGGTTGCTGAAATCTTGGAAGAAGAAATTGGCTGTGATACAGTTCTTAAGATTGGACGTATCTTGATTCTCTATAAAGAGTCAGCTAAAAAAGAAAATCGTAAGTTGTCACCAAAGGTCAAAGCTATCCAAAAATAGTTGCTGACTTTGCTTGGTGAAGGATAAACTAAGGTATAGGAACACTTTTGAAGCATCAGCTAGCCTTAAGTCAGTTGTATAATGCTTGAAAAAGAGGAGGCGTACATGGCACTGGATCTCGTAACCCCATTTACAAAGGTTCAACTAGAAGAAGAAATCAAAGATACTGGCCGTAAGCAGGTGGGAATTTTAGGTGGAAATTTCAACCCTGTTCACAATGCTCACTTGGTTGTTGCGGACCAGGTGCGTCAGCAGTTAGGTCTTGACGAAGTTCTTCTCATGCCTGAGTTTGAGCCACCTCATGTCGATAAAAAAGAGACTATTGATGAACAACATCGCCTTAATATGCTTATGTTGGCTATTAACGGTATCGAGGGTTTGGATATTGAAACCATCGAGTTGGAACGCAAGGGAATCAGTTATACTTATGACACCATGAAGCTTTTGACAGAGGCCAATCCTGATACGGATTATTACTTTATTATTGGAGCGGATATGGTCGAATACCTACCAAAATGGCATCGTATTGATGAACTAATCGAGATGGTCCAATTTGTTGGTGTTCAGCGTCCTAAGTATAAGGCTGGAACCTCTTACCCAGTTATTTGGGTGGATGTGCCCCTTATGGATATTAGTTCGAGTGCAGTCAGAGCCTACATTAATAAGGACCGTACACCTAACTTTATGGTGCCGCAGTCTGTACTTGCCTACATCAAGAAAGCGGGGCTCTATAAATGACCTATGAAAAATATCTAGACTATTCTCGTGAAGAACTCCTTGAAAAAGTTCGAGCGATCATGAGTCCTAAACGCTTCAATCATGTTTTGGGTGTTGAGCGAGCTGCTATTGGTCTTGCTGAAAAGTATGGTTACGATACTAAAAAAGCTGGTTTGGCTGGCCTCCTTCATGATTATGCAAAGGAACTTCCGGATCAGGAATTCTTAGAGCTAATCGATAAGTATGAGCTCGACCCTGAATTGAAAAAATGGGGGAACAATGTCTGGCATGGCATGGTTGGGATTTACAAAATCCAAGAAGATTTGGGTTTGACTGATTCTGAGATTCTACGCAGTATTGAGATCCATACCGTCGGAAGCCATGAAATGTCAACCCTAGATAAGATTGTCTATGTAGCTGATTATATTGAGCATAACCGTAATTTCCCTTTGGTAGAGGAAGCTAGACAAGTAGCTGAGCAATCCTTGGATAAGGCAGTTGCTTTTGAGACAGTCCATACTGTAGAACACTTGGCTCATCAGGCCTTGCCGATTTTCCCGCAAACCTTGGAAACCTATAATGCTTTTGTGCATTACTTAAAAGATTAATAACAAATTACTGGAGAATATCATTGACTAAAGAAGAATTACTTGAATTGGTTGTCAAAGCTGCTGATGAAAAGCGAGCTGAAGACATCGTTGCCCTAGATTTGTATGGTCTTACTAGCCTAACAGATTACTTTGTTATTTTGAGTGCAATGAATAGCCGTCAGTTGGAAGCTATTGCTGACAACATCCGTGAGAAAGTGAAAGAAGCGTGCCTTGATGCTAGCCACATGGAAGGTGACAACAAGGGTGGTTGGATTCTTTTGGATCTTAACGACGTCGTTGTTCACATCTTTACAGAAGATGAACGTGCTCACTATAACCTTGAAAAACTCTGGCATGAAGCACCAATGGTGGATGTGTCAGCTTATTTGGCATAAAAATTGAACTCAGTTGGCGACAACTGGGTTTTGTTGCTTAAACTAAAGATTTAATAGGAAGGATAGAGCCTTGTGTTTGGTTGGTTTGTTAACTGAACACGAGCTAAAAGCAGTGAGAAAAAGATAAACTTTCTTTGTGTCAGGTGATACAGCAGAAAGCTTTCTATTTTCTCTGTACTTTTGACGCTCTTTGTATCTTGATTTATGGCTACTTATGAAACTTTTGCGGCGGTATACGACGCTGTTATGGATGATAGTCTTTACGATTTGTGGACGGATTTTTCCCTCCGTCATTTGTCAAAGACTAAGGATAAAAAGAAATTACTTGAATTGGCTTGTGGAACTGGAATTCAGTCTGTACGTTTTTCTCAAGCTGGTTTTGATGTGACTGGACTCGATTTGAGTGCTGATATGTTGAAGATTGCTGAGAAGCGAGCAGCCCCTGCCAAACAGAAAATTGCCTTTTTTGAAGGCAACATGTTGGATTTATCGCAAGCTGGTAAGTACGACTTTGTGACCTGCTACTCAGATTCAATCTGCTATATGCAGGACGAAGTAGAGGTCGGAGACGTGTTTAAAGAGGTTTACAATGCTCTCAATGAGGATGGCGTCTTCATCTTTGATGTGCACTCAACCTATCAGACGGATGAAGTGTTCCCGGGCTATTCCTACCATGAAAATGCAGAAGACTTTGCTATGCTTTGGGATACCTATGAGGATGCGGCACCACATTCTATTGTTCATGAATTGACCTTCTTTGTCCAAGAGGAAGATGGAAGCTTTAGCCGTCATGATGAGGTCCATGAGGAACGCACCTATGAGGTCTTGACTTATGATATCTTGTTGGAGCAAGCTGGCTTCAAGTCCTTCAAACTTTACGCTGATTTCGAGGATAAGGAACCGACTGAAACTAGTGCCCGTTGGTTCTTTGTGGCCCAAAAGTAAGAGACTATGACAGTTACAGGTATTATTGCTGAGTTCAATCCTTTTCATAACGGACACAAGTATCTCTTGGATCAGGCTGAAGGTGTCAAAATCGTTGCCATGTCTGGGAACTTTGTTCAGCGAGGTGAGCCAGCTATTGTGGATAAGTGGACTAGAGCTCAGATGGCTTTGGAAAATGGAGCGGACCTCGTGGTTGAGTTGCCTTTCTTGACTTCAGTCCAGTCTGCCGATTATTTTGCTGCTGGAGCTGTCGAAATCTTGTCCCGACTGGGAATTGATAGCCTTACTTTTGGCACGGAAGAAGTCCTAGACTACCAGGCTATAGCAGATGTCTATGCTGAAAATTCCGAGGAAATGGAAGCCTTTGTGGAAAGTTTGCCTAGTGATTTGTCTTATCCACAGAAGACGCAAAAAATGTGGGAAAAGTTTGCTGGTGTAGTCTTTACTGGCAATACACCCAATCATATCCTAGGCTTAGCCTATGCCAAAGCTTGTGCTGGTAAGGGCATTAAGTTGACTCCTATTCAGAGACAAGGAGCTGGCTATCATTCCTCAGACAAGGAAGTATCTTTCGCCTCAGCGACCAGTCTACGTCTCCACAAGCAAGACAGTGTTTTTGTGGATAAGTTCATGCCCAACAGCAAACTTTTTCAGACTTCTCCACAGGTCTCTTGGGATAATTATTTCCAATTGTTGGTTTATCAGATTCTTACAAATCCTGATTTGACCAGTGTTTTCCAGGTAAATGAAGAGATTGCCAGTCGTTTAAAAGCTGCTATCCGTGAGGTTTCTTCTGTGGAGGAACTAGTGGATAAGGTGGCGACCAAACGCTATACAAAAGCACGGGTACGTCGTATTTTGACCTATATCCTAGTTGGAGCTGTGGAAAATCCTTTACCTGAATCTATTCATGTGCTTGGATTTTCTCAAAAAGGGCAGGCTCATCTCAAATCTGTGAAAAAGTCTGTGGATATAGTGGCTCGGATTGGAAGGGAGCCTTGGGATATGCTTACACAACAAGCGGATAATGTTTATCAATTAGGCAATCCCGAGCTTTCCGAACAAAACTTCGGACGCATACCAATTAGAGTAAAATAGTTTTATAGAAGGTCTACCCTTGGTAGGCTTTTTTACTTTTCGGAAAATATTCTTAAAAAGGTCAAAAAAGATCAAATAAAACTATTGACCTTTACTGACTAATGGTGTATGATAGTCACATAAGGATTTATCTTCCTTATAAGTTTTGTAGCATTGGCTAGATTATTGTAAAAAGGTAATTATAACTTGGCTACAAAAAATGATAACAAAGGTCAAAAAAAGTCAAAAAAACTATTGACTATTACTGACCAATGTTGTACAATATAAACATAAGGAAATGAAATCCTTATGAAGGCTGTGTCAATAGCCCATATACCAATAAAAAAGGATTGCAGCTAGTCTGCAAAAATTTTCATCTGAAAGGTCAGTAAAAGTCAAAACCAAGTTCTTGACCTGATCAAATGAAAGGTATATGATAAAACTGTAAGGAGAAAAGATTCCTTAATATTCAAGTTTCTTTCTGAAAAAACTATTTATGGTTTTGAAAGGGGCTTGGAAGTTAGCTATATTGAGAGATTCACAGAAAGAAGGTGGCTCTTATGCTAAATGACAATTTATTTAAGACTGAGAAAGTTCTCAGTCTCCTACCAAGAGCAAAACCTGAAATTATTAGAAGAGTAGTTGAAGCAACTAAAAATTTTTAGGATTTTGGTCAGTAAAAGTCAAAACTTACACATTAACATAAAAATAACACTTAAAAAATTTCACAAGAAAACACAAAACGAGGTAATTATATGAACAACAACTTTAACAATATGGACGATCTTTTCAATCAATTGATGGGTAACATGGGTGGTTACCGTTCAGAAAACCGTCGCTACATGATTAACGGTCGTGAAGTGACACCTGAAGAATTTGCTATCTACCGTCAAACAGGTCAATTACCTGGTAATGAAGGTGAAGCAGTCAACTCAACTCAACAACAAGGTAAAGGACCTAAACAAGACGGTATCCTTGCTAAACTTGGTCGTAACTTGACTGAAGAAGCTCGCGAAGGTAAATTGGATCCAGTTATCGGACGTAACAAAGAAATCCAAGAAGCTTGCGAAATCTTGGCTCGTCGTACCAAGAATAACCCAGTCCTTGTCGGGGACGCTGGGGTTGGTAAAACAGCCGTAGTTGAAGGTTTGGCACAAGCCATCGTAAATGGTGATGTCCCAGCTGCTATCAAGAACAAAGAAATCATCTCAATCGATATTTCTGGACTTGAAGCTGGTACGCAATACCGTGGTAGCTTTGAAGAAAACATTCAAAACTTGGTAAATGAAGTCAAAGAAGCTGGAAATATCATTCTCTTCTTCGATGAAATCCACCAAATTCTTGGTGCCGGAAGCACTGGCGATGGTCAAGGGTCTAAAGGTCTTGCTGATATCTTGAAACCTGCTCTTTCACGTGGTGAATTGACAGTGATTGGTGCAACAACTCAGGACGAATACCGTAACACTATCTTGAAGAACGCTGCTCTTGCGCGTCGTTTCAACGAAGTTAAGGTTAATGCTCCTTCTGCTGAAGATACTTTCAAGATTCTCCAAGGTATTCGTGATCTTTATGAAAAACACCACAATGTTATCTTGCCAGATGATGTTTTGAAAGCAGCAGTAGATTTCTCTGTCCAATACATTCCACAACGTAGCTTGCCAGATAAGGCTATCGACCTTGTCGATGTGACAGCGGCTCACTTGGCTGCTCAACACCCAGTGACTGATGTGAATGCTGTTGAACATGAAATCGAAGAAGAAAAAGCTAAACAAGAAGCTGCAGCTGCCAAAGAAGACTACGAAGCAGCTCTAAACGCTAAGGTTCGTATTGAAGAACTTGAAAAGAAAATTGCTAACCACACAGCAGACCTTAAAGTCACTGCAACTGTCAATGATGTGGCTGAATCTGTAGAACGTATGACTGGTATTCCAGTGTCACAAATGGGTGCAACTGATATCGAACGTTTGAAAGATATGGGTCACCGTTTGCAAACTAAGGTTATCGGTCAAGATAAAGCCGTTGAAGCAGTGGCACGTGCCATCCGTCGTAACCGTGCAGGATTTGACGAAGGTAACCGTCCAATTGGTAGCTTCCTCTTTGTAGGACCTACTGGTGTTGGTAAAACTGAGTTGGCTAAACAATTGGCTCTTGATATGTTCGGAACTAAAGATGCTATCATCCGTTTGGACATGTCAGAATATAGCGACCGCACAGCCGTTTCTAAATTGATTGGTACAACAGCTGGTTATGTTGGTTATGATGACAATAGCAATACTTTGACAGAACGTGTTCGCCGTAATCCTTACTCAATCGTCCTTCTCGACGAAATTGAAAAGGCTGACCCTCAAGTTCTCACACTTCTCCTCCAAGTTTTGGATGATGGTCGTTTGACAGATGGTCAAGGTAACACTGTAAACTTCAAGAATACTGTGATTATCGCAACTTCAAACGCAGGCTTTGGCTATGAAGCTAACTTGACAGAAGATGCTGATAAACCAGAACTTATGGATCGTTTGAAACCTTACTTCCGTCCAGAATTCCTTAACCGTTTCAATGCTGTCATCGAATTCTCACACTTGAGCAAAGAAGATCTTTCTAAGATTGTAGACCTTATGTTGGTTGAAGTTAACAAGACTCTTTCTAAGAAAGACATTGACTTGGCAGTTAGCGAAGCTGCTAAAGAATACATGACTGAAGAAGGCTATGATGAGGTCATGGGTGTTCGTCCACTCCGTCGTGTGGTTGAACAACAAATCCGTGACAAAGTCACAGACTTCCACTTGGATAACCTTGATGCTAAACACCTAGAAGCTGATATGGAAGATGGTGTCTTGGTTATCAAAGAAAAAGATGCTAAATAAGGAGCATAAAACCTCCTAATCCTATTTATGAAGCAGAGATGTTAAACGTCTCTGCTTTTCTTTTTATAAATTTTTTAGACTTTCCTTGGGTGCTACGGACGGAAGCGACTTCCTAACGGAATTCCATTCCTAAGATTTGAGCCTGGGTCTCAAATCTTCCGAGTGAGAGAAGCAATAGGACTTCTCTCACTTTTAGCACAGCGGAAAGTCTTGTTTTGTGTATAGCTGTGACTTTTATATTTATTCTTAAATATAAAATGAGATAAAATTGTTCAAATTATGATAATATGATAAATAGTTAAAAATATATTCTATTTTCAAGAAAGCGTTGACAACGCATTCATATCGCTATATAATTTTTGTGTAAAATTAAATTTTAGTTAGTGATTTCTTGGGTTTAATATTACAATCTTTTGTTATTTGATAAGGAGAAATAATGTTAAAAGTAGTTTTATGGATTTTGGCTATTCTACTTCTTGTAGGAATAGCAATGTTGAACCCCCTAATTGCAGCTGGTATTGTGATTGCAGGATTGTTAATCCAGTTGTTTTTGAAGAAATGAGTTAATAGGAAAAAAGTATGAAAAAGATAATATATGGTATTTTAGCGATTTTATTAGTGATTGTCGTAGGATTCATTTTTCTTAGCGTATATAAAGGGAGTGAGTCATCTGGTAATCAAAAACCAAAGACAGAAATCATAGTAAATGTAAAATCTTTGGAAAAGGTCAGTGAGTTAGTTTTACTCAATGCATCTATTCAAAAAGTTAAGTCAATAGAAAATAATACAAAGTTATTTGGTAGTAACTTTGTAATACCTGGTTCAGAAAAGAAAGCACTCATTATTCTAAATTATACGGCAAAATTCGGTATTAAGAATGATGTAACCATTAAAGATAATGGTAATCATAATTATCAAGTTACATTACCCAAATTTGAAGTTATTGGTGTTGAATTAGATAAAGACAAACCTTATACACTCTACGATACTAGTGGAGGGATTCTTAGTTATTCGACTAAAGACATAGATACTGGTGAGGCTGTTGCAGAAGGTTTTTCAAATAAGGAACAACAAGGTTTTATAAAGGACAATAAAAAATTATTAAAGGAGTCAGCCGAGAAGTACTACTCTACAATGATTAAATCTTTGGACCACGAGGCAAAAGTGACAATTGAAACTCAAAAATAAAGGTAAGGAAAAGATATGTTAAAGTAAATTTTTAATGTTAGCGTTTATGTATTTGCAGTTTTTGGATTTATATTTACATTGTTAATAATTTTTTTGGCTATTAGAGATTCTTCGAATGAAAATTCTACTAATGGCAGTAATACGTCAAAAGTAGGACAAAGTATTATGGGTTCGAAAAAAACAGTGGCAAAAACGGAAGAACTATATAGTGATAAAAATATTAAAATAATAAGAACTGGTGGAAATATTATTATTGATAACTTAACGGATAAAGAAATTAATATTGAATCAACTTTTGTAATTAACAATAGTATTGAAGCAAAGCCATTTAGTTCGTCACAATCTAGAATTGATCCGAAAGGAAAGCAGTCAGTATCTATATCAGAATTTGTTGCCGTTAATCCAGGACAGAAAGTTGAGGAATCAGACGAAAAAGCAAAAAAAAGCAAACTACTATAAGCATAAAATGAAGAGCGGTGAAAATATTGGGTGGACTGCTAATATACAGAATGGTAACTATGATACAATGAATTCATTTAGTATAAATTTTAATTACTAATTGTGAGGAGATGCAGAATGGATTTATTGGATAAACTGTTAAGTAATAAGATTGTTAATACAAATGGTTGCACATGTTCAGATACTGGTACCAAAGTCCATTCCTATTTAAGGACACATCCTAAAAATCAAGGCTTAACGAAATCAGCAACACGTTCTATTATAATGCTTTAAAAAGAAATAGTAATTATATGAAAATGGGTTTAGTAGTGTTCTCTTTAATCTGATTAGTGGTGCCTTTTATTATTGAATGGTACTTTCTGTTGTGAAAAAAAGGAACATTGAGTGACTATTACACTATCCATAAACTTTTTATAAGTTTTCATCATTGATAAAAAAGGTAAGTAGCACAAACTACTTACCTTTATTCTTTATCGTCACTTTGATATTTTTTCAAGCGTTCTTGGATGATATTGAGTCGGGGCTCGAGGTCTTTTTGGAAGACGCGTTTTTTATAGTTGAGGTCTTGTTTGATGTCAGCGAGAACTAGGTTTTGTTCCTTGATGATGTCAAGGTTGCGTTTGATATTGTCCAGATCGTGAGAGATATTTTCTCGTGATTGGTTGAGGTCTAGGATTTCCTCTTTGATGTCTTCACGTCGTTTATAGGCGTAGTAGGCACCGTAGGCAAGAGTTCCAAGAGCTAGAAAGCGTCCGATTTTCATTCTGTTACCTCTTTAGCGATGCTGTCAGCAAGGTCGGCCAGGGTAGCGAAGTCTGGTTCGTGTTCGTCAAATCCCATGTGGATACCATCGTCTGCACCGTAACGAGGAACGAGATGAATATGAGCATGGAAGACAGTTTGTCCAGCAACTTCTTCGTTGTTATTAAGGATATTCATGCCGATTGCTCCAGTTGCTTTTTGCACGGCACGAGCAATTTTTGGAACACGGCTAAAGATAGTCTCAGCAGTCCCAGCAGACATTTCTAAGATGTTACGAACGTGCTCTTTAGGAATAACCAAGGTATGTCCTTTTGTAGCTTGTGAAATATCGAGGAAGGCTAGAACCTTGTCGTCCTCGTAGACTTTTGATGAAGGGATTTCTCCAGATATAATTTTACAGAAAATACAATTATCCATAATAACGACCTTTCCATGAGTTTTTGTTATAATAGATTATATCATACCAAAGAGAGAAAAGATAATGCTTAAATTAGAAAAGGTGACGGGTGGTTACGCTAATATTCCCGTCCTAAAAGATGTGACTTTTGAGGTGGCTGATGGTGAATTGGTTGGTCTCATTGGTCTTAATGGTGCTGGAAAATCAACAACAATTAACGAGATTATTGGTCTCTTAACACCTTATGGGGGACAGATTGCCATTGATGGGTTAACTATTCAACAAGATCCAGCTAGCTATCGTCAGAAGATTGGCTATATTCCTGAAACGCCAAGCCTCTATGAAGAATTGACGCTTCGTGAACATTTGGAAACGGTGTTGATGGCCTATGGTCTTGATGTGACTGAGGGGATGGCACGTGCGGACAAGTACCTTAAGCTCTTTCGTTTAGATGAAAAGTTAGATTGGTTCCCGACTCAGTTTTCAAAGGGGATGAAGCAGAAGGTCATGATTATCTGTGCCTTTATTGTGAATCCAAGTCTTTTCATAGTTGATGAACCCTTCTTGGGCTTGGACCCCTTGGCAATCTCCGACTTAATTGAGCTTTTAGCTGAGGAAAAAGCTAAGGGCAAGGCAATTCTCATGTCTACACACGTTTTGGATTCAGCTGAGAAGATGTGCGACCGCTTCGTGATTTTGCATCATGGACAGGTCTTGGCACAGGGAAATCTTGAGGAGCTCCGTCAGACTTTTGGCGATGATAGTGCTAGTCTTAACGATATCTACATGCAGCTAACTAAGGGAGAATTGTCATGATAGCTAAGCTATTTATGGAGCGTAGCAAGCGATTCAATGCCCGCTGTGCTAAGTATAGCCGCTACGTCTTTAATGATCACTTTATCTTGGTTCTTCTCTTTCTGTTAGGTTTTGTCTTGGTTCAGTATAGCCAGTTGCTGAAGCATTTTCCAAAGAATCCGTGGGCAATCATTCTTGGTTTGCTTGTGCTTTGTCTTTTATTACCTTTCTGGGGGAATATTGCGACTTATTTAGAGCCAGCTGATAAGCATTACCTTTTGGTGAAGGAAGAAGAGGTGTTAGACCATGTTAAGAAGGCAACAGGGCGTGCTTTTAGATTTTGGGTAATCGTACAAAGCCTGATTTTTATTTTGGTTATTCCGCTCTTTTTAGCCTTGGGACTTCCAGTTTGGGGAGTTATCCTTGTAGCTGTGGCTATGGCTATTCTTAAGTACTTCATTTTTCAGAAAAAGGCTCAACCTTTTTATAAGCAGTCTGGACTGAATTGGACTGAGGCTATTGCAGCGGAAAATAAGCGTCAACAATCGATTCTGAAGTTCTTTTCACTCTTTACCAATGTTAAGGGAATTACGTCGAGTGTTAAACGCCGTGCCTATTTGGATGGTATTCTCAAACGTACAAAGAAAGACAAGGAACATACCTGGTACAATCTTTACCTAAGGGCCTTCTTGCGTTCTGGAGATTACTTTGCCCTTAGCCTACGACTTTTTGCTTTAACGCTTCTAGTTATCTTTTTGGTTCCTGAAAAATGGTTGGCTATGGTGCTTGTGGTTGTTTTTGACTACCTCTTGCTCTTCCAGCTCACAGCACTTAAATCGCACTTTGCTTATCAGAGAATGGCTAACCTTATGCCAGTTGGAAAAGACATGCAGGTAAGCAATCTTAAGCGCTTGATTAGCCAGATTGTACTTGTACTGACTTTGGTACAGGCTATTTGTCTCTTTGACCTTAAGTTTAGTCTGATTTTGGTTGGAATGATGCTAGTTCTGAGCCTTGTTTACCTACCAGCCAAGCTTAAGAAGATGATTGACTAACACCTATTAAATAAGTTAAAATAGAAACGAATGACTAAAGAAAAAGGAGATGCCTAGGTGACATCAACAGATAAAGATTTGAGCCTGACTCCTCTCAAAGGAAATAGTGGTAAGGCCTATATGGGGACTTATCCAAACGGAGACCGTGTCTTTGTGAAGATGAATACAACACCAATCTTGGCAGCTCTTGCCAAGGAACAGATTGCGCCCCAGCTCCTGTGGGCTAAGCGTCTGGGAAATGGTGATATGATGAGTGCACAGGAGTGGCTTGATGGTCGTATTTTGACCAAACATGACATGAACAGTAAACAGATTATCCAAATTCTTGGTAATCTGCACCGCTCTAAACACTTGGTTAATCAGCTCTTGCAGTTGGATTATCATATTGAAAATCCTTTTGATCTTCTACACGAGTGGGAGGAAAACGCTGCTTACCAATTGCGTGAGAATGGCTTCCTTCAAGACGTTGTTAGAGATTTGAAACGTCATCTTCCAGAGTTTCGTGCGGAGATTGCAACAATTGTTCATGGAGATGCTCGTCATAGTAACTTTGTCATCACAACCTCAGGATTGATTTATTTGGTTGATTGGGATTCTGTACGTCTAACAGATCGTATGTATGATGTGGCGCAGATCCTCAGCCATTATATCCCATTGGCACATTGGCCACAGTGGTTGTCATACTATGGCTATAAGAACAACGACCTCGTGATGGACAAGATTTACTGGTATGGGCAGTTTTCATATTTGACACAGATTTCAAAATTCTTTGATAGCCGTGATATGGAACATGCCAACCGAGAGATTTATGAACTTCGTAAATTCAGAGAGACCTTGCACAGATATTAGAAAGTAGACATGCGAGTTAGAAAACGTAAAGGTGCAGAGGAACACCTAGCTAACCATCCTCAGTACGTTATCCTTGAGCCGGAGGCTGCTAAAGGTAAGTGGCATGAGCTTTTTGGTAATGACAATCCTATCCATATCGAGGTAGGATCTGGTAAAGGGGCCTTCATTACTGGAATGGCCCAACAAAACCCTGACATCAACTACATTGGTATTGATATTCAGCTGTCTGTATTGAGCTACGCCTTGGATAAGGTTTTGGCTTCGGGTGCTGAAAATGTCAAACTCTTGCGCGTGGATGGTTCAGCCTTGACCAATTATTTTGAAGATGGCGAAGTGGATATGATGTATCTGAATTTCTCAGATCCATGGCCTAAGAGCCGCCACGAGAAACGTCGTTTGACTTATAAGACTTTCCTAGATACTTATAAGCAAATTTTGCCTGAAAATGGAGAGATTCACTTTAAGACAGACAATCGTGGACTTTTCGAATACAGTTTGGCGAGCTTTTCACAGTATGGAATGGTTCTCAACAAAGTTTGGTTGGACCTTCATGCCAGTGATTATGAAGGCAACGTCATGACTGAATACGAGCGTAAGTTCTCGGAAAAAGGGCAGGTCATCTACCGAGTAGAGGCTCAGTTTAAAGATTAACTCTTGAAAACTTGATAAAAAATAACGATTAGCCATTAATAGACTAATCGTTTGTTGTGGAGAGGTCGCATAGAGGCCGAGTGCGCACGCTTGGAAAGCGTGTAGTCCTTAACGGGGCTCGGGGGTTCGAATCCCCTCCTCTCCTTTGAGAAATAGACAAAAGGTCCCTTCTATGACAGAAGGGACCTTTTTGTTGTCGTTAATTGAAAAATCTTCCTAGTCCCAAGGGCTCTGGATACCTGCTACCCAACCAGTACAGAGGGCGCTAGTGATATTAAAACCGCCGGTATGGGCATTGATGTCAAGGACCTCTCCTGCAAAGTGTAGGTGAGGGACTTTTTTACTTTCTAGGGTCTTGGGATTAATTTCCTTAAGGTCAACGCCACCTTTAGTCACAAAGGATTTGGCAAGTGACATTTTACCTGTGATTGGAATTTCCATGTCCTTAAGCTGACTGATAATATTTTCCAAGTCTTTGGGGTGCAGTTGTTTAACCTTGCTATCAGCCTTATCTTCTGCTAGGAATTCAGCAACACGCTCAGGCACAAGCGCTTTGAGGGTGTTTTTGACAGATTTCTCACGGTTTTCCTCAAAGTAAGTCTTGAGATTTTCTTGGCTTTGGTTGGGAAGAAAGTCCAGATGAGCGATCTCACCACCCTTAACAAAGCTAGAAAGACGTAGGGCGGCTGGTCCAGATAGGCCAAAATGGGTGAAGAGAAGGTCGTGAGTAATCTTGTGTTTGCCATAGGACAGAGTGACATCGTCAAGAGAAATTCCCTGCAAAGCCTTGTGGGGAAAGTCGGTTAGGAGTGGACTTTCCGCAGCTTCAAGATCAGTGACATGGAGTTTAAAATGGCGGGCAATATCATGTCCAAAACCAGTTGAACCAGTCGATGGGTAAGATTTTCCTCCAGTTGTGACGATGAGCTTATCACTGGTAAAAGTCTGGTCTGAAGACTTAACTTGGAATTGCTCATCAACCTTTTTGACAGAGACAACTTCTGTATTGGTAAGGATACTAGCACCCAGTTCCTGAATTTTATTTTCTAGAGCTTGGATGATGGTCCGTGATTTATCTGTCTTAGGGAAGACACGTCCGTGATCCTCAACCTTGAGTTTGACACCATTGTCCTCGAAAAAAGCAATGATATCGTGGTTATCAAATTGTGAAAAGACGCTATAGAGGAAACGTCCATTACCAGGAATGCCTGCTAGAAGATCGTCTAAAGTCCCGTTGTTAGTAACATTACAACGTCCACCGCCAGTACCAGCCAGCTTCTTTCCGAGACGTTTGTTTTTTTCAATTAGGAGGGTTTGTTGGCCATAGAAGGCTGAGGCGATGGTCGCCATCATGCCAGCAGGTCCCCCACCAATAACGATAGTATCAAAATGTTTCATGCCTTTATTTTAGCATAATTTAAAAAGGGAGAATAGTTGGTAAATGGTCAGTTTTTTTAGACAATTTATGTTAGAATAGGAGTAGAAGTCTAAATTAGAATAGTTATTAACTATGGAGGAAAATATCGTGTCTGAAAATAACATGAAACACCGTTCATCTGTCTACGATAGCATGGTTAAATCACCTAACCGTGCCATGCTTCGTGCGACTGGGATGACGGATGATAGTTTTGAAAAGCCTATTGTTGGGGTTATCTCAACTTGGGCTGAGAACACACCATGTAATATCCACTTGCACGATTTTGGTCAAATTGCCAAAGAAGGTGTTAAAGACGCGGGTGCTTGGCCAGTTCAATTTGGTACGATTACCGTTGCTGATGGTATTGCTATGGGGACACCAGGGATGCGTTTCTCATTGACATCTCGTGATATCATTGCTGACTCAATCGAAGCAGCTATGGGTGGTCACAACGTCGATGCCTTTGTTGCTATCGGTGGATGTGATAAGAACATGCCTGGTTCTATGATTGCCATTGCTAACATGGATATTCCAGCGATTTTTGCCTATGGTGGTACCATTGCACCAGGTAATCTTAACGGTAAGGATATCGACTTGGTTTCTGTTTTCGAAGGTATCGGTAAATGGAACCACGGTGATATGACTGCCGAAGAGGTTAAAGAGCTTGAATGTAATGCCTGCCCTGGCCCCGGTGGTTGTGGTGGTATGTATACTGCCAATACAATGGCGACAGCAATCGAAGTAATGGGGATGAGTCTTCCAGGATCATCATCTCACCCTGCAGAATCAGCTGAGAAAAAAGCAGATATCGAAGAAGCAGGTCGTGCGGTTGTTAAGATGCTTGAACTAGGTCTTAAGCCATCAGACATCTTGACACGTGAAGCCTTTGAAGATGCCATCACTGTCACAATGGCACTTGGTGGTTCAACAAATGCGACACTTCACTTGCTCGCTATTGCTCACGCCGCTAACGTTGATTTGACACTTGAAGATTTCAACGATTTCCAAGAGCGTGTGCCTCACTTGGCTGACTTGAAACCTTCAGGTCAATATGTCTTCCAAGACCTTTACAACGTCGGTGGTGTGCCAGCCGTTATGAAATACCTTCTTAAGAATGGTTTCCTTCACGGTGATCGTATCACATGTACTGGTAAGACCGTTGCAGAAAACTTGGAGGCCTTCGATGATTTGACACCAGGTCAAAAAGTCATCATGCCGCTTGAAAATCCTAAACGTGCTGATGGTCCATTGATTATCTTGAAAGGTAACTTGGCTCCAGAAGGTGCGGTTGCCAAAGTATCAGGGGTTAAAGTTCGTAACATCACTGGTCCTGCTAAAGTATTTGACTCAGAAGAAGATGCCATCGAAGCCGTTCTTTCTGATGAAATCGTTGATGGCGACGTAGTTGTTGTACGTTTTGTAGGTCCTAAGGGTGGTCCTGGTATGCCAGAAATGTTGTCATTATCATCAATGATCGTTGGTAAGGGTCAAGGGGACAAAGTTGCCCTCTTGACAGACGGACGTTTCTCAGGTGGTACTTACGGACTCGTTGTTGGTCACATTGCTCCTGAAGCTCAGGTTGGTGGACCTATTGCTTACCTCCGTACAGGTGATATGGTTACAGTTGACCAAGATACTAAAGAAATTACTATGCACGTTTCAGACGAAGAGTTGGCGAAACGTAAAGCTGAGACTGAGTTGCCACCACTTTATAGCCGTGGTGTCCTCGGTAAGTATGCTCACATCGTTTCTTCAGCATCTCGTGGTGCCGTTACCGACTTCTGGAACATGGATAAATCAGGTAAAGCCTAATTACATGATATAAAATAAAATCACACCGGACATTTGTTCGATGTGATTTTTTGGTGTTAAATCCTGAGACAGTTGATGGCAGCATCATGAAAAAGTGATCGTCTATCTGCTGTTAGCCTCAAAAAAACCGGTTGGAAATGTCCAATCGGTTTTCCTTTTATTTTCCGCCTCGAGGTGAGATACCAAGAGCAATACGTCCATAACGACTGATACGTGTCATCTTCCAGACAGGTGAATAAGTGGTTTCTACCTTGACAGAGTTAATGCCGTCGATGGCTTTTAGCTTTTCAGCGATTTCATAAGGCATAGTCTCTTCACAGCCGCAACCAGTATCAGTAAAGGTCATAAGGAAGTGGCAGTGGCCATTTTCATCGACGGTGATTTCATAAATCAAACCAAGGTTGTAAATATCTAGCTCAATTTCAGGGTCGAATACAGTGGTCATTTGTTCAACGATTGGCTCTAAGAAGGGCTGGGCCAAATCATTGACCTTAATATCATCACGGAAGTTTTTCATAGGACTCATTCTTTCTATTTTGCTTTTGCTTATTATGGCATAATTTAGGGCTTTTTTCAATCTCGGATGGCAATATGAGGCTTTAGTGAGCGAGTGGATTGACAATAAAAAAACTCCAACAGTCAAACCGTTGAAGATAATGTGATTTATGCTTCAATATCAAGCAGTTTTGCAACCAAGGTTGCTCGAATGCCACCTATAATTGGAGCAAGAATGAAAATCCCAAACCTTGTGGAATTGTTCCCACCATTCCTAGATACAACAGATCTGATAGCGACCAAACCTAATTTGGAAGTACCGATTGTTTAAGTCAAAGACTTTCCTTCTATATACATTTATACCCACACATAGTTTACCAAAAGCTTAGCTTCCTATCAAGTAAATTGTTTGAAGAGTGAAAGGAAAAAGAAACTTAAAAAGAGATCTTCAGATATCCAGAATAACTAGTCAAATTGACAGAAAGGAGTGATTGTGATATTCTCATAGTAAGACATTTCAAGAGAAAATGAGGCTATTATGAGTATTGAAAAGACAGTCAGCGAGATTGCTGAAATCCTTGGCGTTAGTCGTCAAGCAGTCAATAATCGTGTCAAACAACTTCCAGAAGAAGATCTAGAAAAAAATGCTAAAGGGGTTACTGTCGTTAAACGCAGTGGCTTGATTAAGTTGGAGGAAATCTACAAGAAAACCATCTTTGACGATGAGCCAATCGATGAAGAAACAAAGCAACGTGAGTTGTTGGAGATTCTTGTAGACGAGAAAAACTCTGAGATTGCCCGTCTTTATGCTCAGTTGAAGGCTAAGGACGAGCAGTTGTCTAACATGGATGATCAATTGCGTGTCAAAGACGTTCAAATCGCTGAAAAGGACAAGCAGATTGATCAACAGCAACAATTGACCTTGACTGCTATGAAGGACAAGGAAGAGCTTAAACTGGAACTCGATGAGGCTAAGGTTGAGGTTGACGAAGCCAAGGCCCAAGTGGAAGAAATCCAGACCAAACAAGAAGAAGCTTCTAAAAAAGGTTTCTTTGGACGTCTATTTGGAAAATAAAAAAGAAGCTGGGACTCAGTCTCAGCTTTAACTATTATAGGAGATAAAATGGAAAATTTAGAAACTTATATTGCCTTTGATTTGGAGTTTAACACAGTGGATGGGGTTAGCCATATTATCCAGGTATCGGCCGTTAAGATGGACCAGCATGAGGAAGTTGATCAGTTTGACTCTTTTGTTTATTCGGATGTTCCTTTGCAGTCCTTTATTAATGGTTTGACGGGGATTACAGCGGACAAGATTGCCAAGGCACCAAAGCTAGAGTCCGTTCTGGCGGATTTTAAATCATTTGTTGGTGACACTCCACTTATCGGCTACAATGCCCTTAAGTCAGACTTGCCTATTTTGTCGGAAAATGGTTTGGACTTGGAAGAGCAATATGCTTTAGATGTTTTTGATGAGGCTTTTGACCGTCGTGCTTCGGATTTAAATGGTATTGTCAACCTCAAGCTAACCAGTGTGGCGGATTTCTTTGGAATTAAGGGACATGGTCATAACAGTTTGGAGGATGCTCGGATGACTGCTCAGATTTACGAGAAGTTTCTCGAATTAGATGAGAATGCCAAGCTTCTGGAGCAACAGGAAGAAGTCAGTAACAATCCTTTTGCGGCTTTAGGTTTGGGCGGCCTTTTCGACTAAAGCTTTACAAGAGTTGTAAAGAGTGATAGCCAACTTTTTCTGTAAGAAAAGAAAATCCTCTAGGGTTAGGGCTTGCATATTACCTTGCGTTATAAGGTAGAATCTAGGTATCAAAGGTGGTGAAAGACCTCCTTTGATAGAAAATCTTAAAAGGAGGTGACTGAGATGTCGCAGTTTTCAACAGGAGAGTTGGCTAAAGCAGCAGAAGTGTCTGTTAGGACTGTCCAGTACTATGATCAACGAGGGATCTTGACGCCATCTGAAGTCACAGAGGGTGGTCGGAGAATCTATCACGAATCAGACTTGGAACGCCTACAAGTCATTTGTTTCTTAAGAGATTTGGATTTCTCAATTAATCAAATCAAGAAACTCTTGCAAGAGGAGAATAGGGAACAGGTTTTAGAGCTTTTATTGACAGACCAAATTGAAAGCTTGGAAAAGTCTTCAGAGGAAATAGAGGTCAAACTAAAACGTGCCCGTCACTTGCAAAAAGCAACTGCTAAACGACATCAACTTTCGCTGGAAGATTTGTCAGACATTTCACGTCTTATGGAAAATCAAAAATCATGGCGTCATTTGCAGTTGAGAATGTATGGGAGTGTCATTCTAACCTCCCTTCTTTATCTGATGGGCCTACTGGTTGTCATTTATTATTTTAAGGATCCCAGAGGTTTGTTTGTTGTCTGTCCGACATTTTTAATAGCCATAAATCTATTGGTATATCATTATAGAAAGCAGGTTGAATACCTCTGTCCTAATTGTCATAGGATCTTTGATCCAAGTTTTAAAGAATTTGCCATTGCTGGACATACACCAAGGACTCGTAAGCTGACTTGTCCTCATTGTCATGTGAAAACCTACTGTCTGGAGTTGGCTAAGACTAAAACAAAATAGGTTATCGAACATAAAAAACGCTTGAGAATTACTTCTCAGGCGTTTTTAGCTTATTCAACTGAGCTTAGGGCTTCAAGCATATTAAGTTTGGCAAGACGTTTGTTGACGACGAAGCCAAGGATAATAAGGATTATGCCGATAAGGACAGCTGGTAAAAGGTAGGTAGCCAATCCGAGAGATGGATCAAACATGATACGATCTGGAGGAATGATGCTTACCATATAATGGTGAAGTGCCTGTCCAAGACCGAACCCTACGAAGATACCGATGATTGAAAGGTAAATGGTTTCACGATAGATGTAGAGGGATACTTCGTTATTGTAGAAACCAAGAACCTTAACGGTTGAAAGCTCGTGGATACGTTCTGAAACGTTGATGTTAGTGAGGTTATGGAGAACAACCACGGCAAGGAGAATGGAAACCGTAATCAAGATACCAATAACCTGTGTCAATGAATTGACCATAGTGCTAATCTGCAGTTTAAGGTTGTTGTTTTGAACAACACCATAAACATTTGGTAAGTTGATGAATTTGGCTGCCATATTTTCAACATTTTGCTTAGTTGGTTCAGCGAGAGTAACAAGGTTGGCATTATTCACTGAAGGTGTTCCAAAAGCTTTTTGGTAGTAGCTAGCATTCATAAAGAGGAAATGCCCCATGTACATTTCAGTGATACCAGCTATCTTAATCTTGACAGATTCATCCTGACTGTTTTGCACAGTAATGGTATCTCCAACCTTGAGGTTTAGGAGTTTGGCCATTTTTTCAGAGATAATAGCTCCGTCATTAGATAGCTTGAGAGTCTTATTACGGTCTCGGTCATGCAAGCTAACGTAACTATCAACGAGTTTATCGTCACGGTCGTTAAAGACAAGGGTTGAGATTTCCTGAGTGTCCTTGTTGCTATCGGCAATTTTTTGCAAGGTTTCAAAATGGACATTCAAGTATTCTTTAACGTCTTTGCTATCGAGGAGTTTAGTGAGTTCCTCATCCAAAGCACTTGACGTATTTGGTTGCTTGGCAACAATCATATCATAGTGAATGATGTCTTCAAACTGTTGCTGGTTAAGGTTAGATACAGAAGATCGAATTCCTAAACCTGCGAAGAGCAGTGCAATAGAACCTGCGACACCAAAGAGGGTCATAAACATCCGTTGCTTATAGCGGAAAATATTACGCATGGTAACTTTTTCCGTGAAGCTGAGACGTTTCCAAAGAGGTGTGATGCGCTCTAGGACAATCTTAGCTCCTGCACGAGGTGGTTTTGGAAGGAGGAGTTGGGAAGGTTTTTCCCAGAGCTCTTTCTTGGCAACCGCAAAGGCAGGTAGCACAGCAGATAAGAGACCTAAAAGGAAGGCCACAAGAGTAAGTCCTAGGTAGAAGTGCAATTCGAAAGCAGGAAGCTGCAAATCGCTCTTATAAGTATTGTGAATGAGAATCGGAAGTAGTGTATGACCGGTAATAACACCTGCGGTTGTACCAGTAATACTCGTAATCAAACCATAAATGACGAATTTATGGATAATTCTCGGACTACTGTAGCCTAGGGCGTTGAAAATACCAGCCTTACCACGTTCCTCTTCAACAAAGCGTCCCATGGTTACAAAGGTAACCAAAGCTGCTATAAAGTAGAGAGCGACAGGGAAGATGTTACTCACATCGTGAATGATGTTAATATTACTTTCATAAGCAACATATCCCTCAGAACCCGGAATCTCTCGACGAGAGTAGAATTGATAGCTAGGCGCTGGTAAATTATCAACCATTGCTTGACTTTCTTCGAGTTCTTTTTGTTTGGCTTCAATCTTGGCAGTAGCTTCTTTGACGCTAGCAGCTTCAGCAGGGTTGCTTGTAGCCATTTGCTGGGTCTGTGCGAGTGCTGTTTCAAGTTCTTGTTTAGCTTGAGTAATTTGAGCTTGAGACTGAGACTTGATTTCAGCGAGGCGTTTCTCAGGTTCGTCTTTAAAGAGTTCCTTGAGTTCAGCCTTTCGTTCAGAAATCTTATTTGCGTATTCCTTGCTAAAAGGACTAACATTTTCTAAATCCTTGTAGCGGATGCGGGCAATCATGTAATCATTAGAGGTGAAGTCCGTCTCTGGAACAATGGCATAGCCATCCAGTTTCCCCGTACCAGCACTGGCATTACCAAGGCGGTTCCTAGAGAGAAGTTCAGAGGAATTAACAAAACCAGTAATGGTATATGTTTGTTCCTTTAATTGTTTTTGCCCTGAGCTATCTACTGGCTCAGAAAAGTTAATCTTATCTCCGACGCTATATTCTTCTTTATAAGTTGAGGAAAGAGCGATTTCCCCGTCCTTAGTAGGAAGTTTCCCCTCAATAAGGTCGTAAGTAGAGATTTTCTTAGGTTTAGAGAAAATACGAAATGCTGTATTCTTCCCCTTGATGACAGCATCTTTGAAATAACCATACTCGATGTCTACATTCTTTTTCTTAATCGAATTGAGAAGGTCCTGATCGGTTTGGTTGATACTGTAAGTGCTGATTAAGCTCAAGTCAGCTGTTTGATGCGTCTTGAAGAAGTGTTCCCCAGTTTTTTTCATATTAGGAGAAGTTACTTTAAGACCAATCAAGGCAAAGGATCCCAGTGCCATAAGCAAGGCAATAGAGAGCATACGCCCTTTAGAAGCTACAAAGGTTCGCCAAACATCTTTCCAATAAGTTGTTTTTTTCATGACGGTGCTCCTTTCTAGTATTCCAAGTCCTCGATTTTTTGTGGATTAGGATTAAGTTCCACACTCTTAATCTTGGCATCGTGCATTCGAATGACACGATCAGCGATTGGAGCTAGAGAAGCATTATGGGTCACGATAATAACAGTTGTTTCCTGTTTGCGAGCCATTTCTTGAAGGAGGGTCAGGATTTGTTTCCCTGTTTGATAATCCAGAGCCCCTGTTGGTTCATCACAAAGAAGGATCTTTGGATTTTTGGCAACGGCGCGTGCAATGGCAACACGCTGTTGCTCCCCACCAGATAGTTGTGATGGGAAGTTGTCTAAGCGGTCTCCCAAACCGACTTCGACGAGTGTTTGAGTAGCATCTTTAGCGCTTGGAACGATTTCGGATGCTAGTTCGACGTTTTCCCTGGCCGTAAGGTTTGAAACTAAGTTGTAAAATTGGAACACAAAGCCAACGTCCTCACGACGATAGGTTGTCAGTTCTTTAGCTGTGTATTCAGAGATATCCTTACCATCAATAATGACGCGGCCTTCGTCATTGGTGTCCATACCACCCAAGATGTTAAGAACGGTTGATTTCCCTGCACCAGAGGCACCGAGAATGACGACAAGCTCCCCTTTTTCAATATCAAAGCTTACGTCGTTGTTTGCGATAATTTCCAGATCACCGGTTTTATAGCGTTTATAGCTATGCTTCATTTGAATATAAGCCATGAATTTCCCTTTCATATGAAAATAATGATGCTGATAATTACCTATCTTTCCGTACTCTATTGTAACGGATTTTCCTTGGAATATCTAGGTTTTGTAGCAAAAAAAGGTTTAAAAGACGATAAGACTTTCTTACATGTGACAGAAATTTGAGCGAAGCGCTTACACATGAGAAAAACCTATTCTAGATGAGCTTTGAGTGAGGTGGAGATTTGGTGGAATAGTTATAAAGTTAGGTTATTTTTAGTCTTTTACTGCGTAGATTTGTTATTTTTCCAAATTTCCATAATTATTGGAGAGTTTAGGTCGGTAAATGTTTCACCATAGGGGTGTCAGAGGGAATCTGCCTTTGCGTCAGAGTTGATGATGAGTAAAGAGTTTTTCATAGTTTCGAGCATGGATATATCCAGAAGATGGATATTTTTTTGCATTTGGAAGATACATTTTCTATATGGGTTAATTTATTCGTGGGGAAATAGCGGCCTTTTCGTAATCATTTTTCGTGTGTTAGTTATTTTTAAAGAAGTTGTAAATGCCTTAAAAGGTGATATCTAAATGAGGGATGTTCATCTTTAGAATGAGTTGTTTATTGGGAGGTGTTTTATAAAGTTATTTATAAATCCTTTTGTTGTAGCTTTCTTTGGTCTAATTGAGGGTTTTAGTTTCTAATAGTATTTTAGGATGTTGAAAACTCCACTTCCTGAATCAAGAATTCTTTTTATAGTTGCATTTAAAGTGTTTGGACAGAATTTTGCTATCCGATAAATTTTTTGGGGAGGTAAGTCAGCAAAAGTGGTTTCTGAAGAATCTGTCTAAAAAACAAGTATTATTTCCCTAAGTACCATTTAAAGAAATTACCATTTGCATAGCGTAAAAAAGCTAATCAGATAATAGATTGTCATCAATTTTAAGACATGAAGTTGTCATTTCTTTAAAATGCTTAAAAATTAAAGAAATGCTTGAAATCAAGGTTTTTGCATGCTAAGATTGTTATCTAGGTGAAGGGTTGGTCAAACAGCTCAACCAACCTTTTACCACCTACAGCAGCAAATTGGACTCGTTGTTAGCCAGTTAGAGCTAACCAAACAAATAGTGAGGGATTTATGATTAAGAACAAAGATAATGGTTTTATTGGCAAAGCAGTAATCAGCTTGATTGCTACTTTGGGGACTCTAGCTCTATTCATGGGTACCAGTGGAGCTTCAGCTGATGTCAAAGAAGCTCCAAAACTTGATTTAGATGCTAATCAAACTAAAGTTCAAACCGTTAGTGATGAGGAATTGAAGACTCATGATGGACAAGCTCAAGAGACGAAGAAGCAAGAAACACCTGGACAAAAACATCCAGAAACTGAAGGAACTAAAGTTTCAGATGAGGAAACTCCTGACTACATCGTTATCACTGAAGTAGTGGACTCATCGGAGCATAAGCAGGACGCTAATCAAGAGGTTGATGGTGTCGCTCAAACGCTTAACCCAGACTTGTTGAATGAGATTTTAGCTCAAACTAGCGAAGTTGGAGAATACCAGATTTATGTCAAGAATGCTGATGAGCTATTAATTTCAGGACCGGTACCTATCCAAACAGCGAATGAAGACGTGAATTACCCTAATTTAGAAAGTTCATTAAATTCAGCGAGCATCTACTTAGGTCAAAAGAATCGCTATAAATTGGCCAACGAAGAAGACGCACAGTCAGGTCTTGCTTTGGTTGAAGAATAAAATTTTTATATGACTATCTTAAAAAGACTTGGATTTCTTGTCCAAGTCTTTTGTATGTTATGACTGAATTGTTAATAGAAAAAAGGAACTGCGAGATTCCTTATCATTTTTTAGAATGGCAATTTACCGGCAAAGGCACCCATTGATTTTTTAGTCGCTTCGTCAATTTGTCCAAGAGCATCGTTAAGTGCTTGAACAGTCATATCTTGAAGTGTTTCCACATCATCAGGATCCACGACAGCATCAGCAAAAGTGATGTTAACCACTTTTTTGTCACCAGTCAATTCAGCAACAACCAAGTCTTGTGCTGATTTTCCAGTGAAGGTTGTAGCAGCCAACTCAGCTTGGCTTTTTTCCATTTGTTTCTGAAGCTTTTGAGCTTGCTTCATCATGTTCTGCATGTTCATCATAATAGTTTCTAGATTCCTTTCATATCAAGGGGTTAGCCCTTGTTTGTAAGTTTTTGTTGCCTTATTTTGCCTTATTCTTAAAAATTATCAAAGGCAGAAGCTACCTCTTTTTGTTGAGTTGGGAATAAATGTGAGTATACATTTATTGTTGTGTTGATAGAGCTGTGTCCAAGACGTTTCATAAGTGTGAAGAAAATATAGTCTTTCCCCTCTCCATTTCTAAGACCTTGTGAGACGAGAAAGGCTGCATGAGAATGTCTAAAATCATGATTACGAATCAGTATTAAATTTTTAGGCATGCGTTTTTTCAGTTTTGTCCTGAAATTAGAAATATCTGGACTGGTTAGAATCTCTGGTGAGTTTTGGAAAATCTGTAAAGAGTCAGTGTTGTCTGTAAAAGCCTTAAGTAGTTCAAATTGCTTTGCTTTCCAACTTTTTAGCTCTTCTACAAAAGCATTGTGAATGTATATGCGTCTGTTAGATTGAGTAGTCTTAACAGTTCCAATATGGACCTCACTATTTCGGTAGTATGCTGAAAATTTTACATCAACGTATTTTTCATCAAGGTTGATCTGCTCCCAAGTAAGTGCTAGTGCCTCACCAATTCGAACACCAGTATACATCAATAACCGATATAAAAGCTGGTATTGATATTCTGACTCCTCAAAAAGTGAATCAAATCGTTTAAATTGTTCAGGTGTATAGTAGGCCATTTCTTTGTGTTGTTGTGGCAAACGACGCAGACCATCACAAGGATTGTTCGTTCTGATGCCATTGGTTACAGCAATATCAAACAGTTTATGAACAAAGATTATTTGTTGATTAATGTGTGAATTGGTTAGTGTGCCACCTTTTACACTAGGTTGTTTTCTTAACCAGTCACGATATTGCTTGATATCTTGAAGCGAGACCTCTCTCATATTAGCATTTTTAAAATACTTAGAGACGTACATCCGATAATAAGATTTTTGACTGTCGATAGTCCCTCTTTTATTACCTCGGATTTCATCATCTTCTTTGACAAGAGAGTAGAGGTAAGCTACAGAGACTTTGTCTTTGTGTCCCACTTGATGAAGTTTATTGATACGGTAATCAGCTTCATAACGTTCAGCTTCTTTACGTGATTTAAAATCTGTTTTTCTGTGACGTTTTTGATTGCCAGTTACGGCATCATAGCCATCACTTATATCAACCCTCCATTTTTTATTTTTTTGTCTAGTTACTACCATTCTGAACCTCCTCATCAATAGTAGCACCTTCCTGTATAGTGTCTATTATATCATGTTTAGGTGTTAACTCAAAACCAAGAATATGTTCAATCGATTTTAAGGGAACCCGTCCGACACGTTTGTTACGATACCAATCGAAGCCATTTTGAACTAAGTCAGCTTTGGCTTTTCTAATCAGACTTTGAGCCTGTGATTTAGAATATCCTGTCAGTCGCATAATATCTTCTTTAGTTACTAATTCAATCATACTGATCTCACTTTCTTTACTACATGAAATATGAGATAATGGCAGTAGGGGTAAGCTACTGCCTATCTCTCAATTTGTAGCATCACTCTTTGGCTTCTTGGCGGAATCTTTAGGGGTGATGTTATTTTTTTGATAAAAAATTTGAAAAGCGTCTTCAAGGAAGTCTTTGAAATTGAGTTTCTCAAGTTCTGCTCCAAATTTATTTAACCATAATCCTACATCTGGATTTGGAGTGTAGTTGGTCTCATACTCTTGAATTAGTCTAATGATGAAGTGATTGCGGGCTTGTGTTCCCCAAATTTCTTCAACTTTTTTCAGAAGAGGAAAGAACCCACTCCCTTTCATTAAATATGAAATCGTTGCTAGTAGGTCATTATTTCTAGAATTCAAAGATTCAAGTTCTGGAAAGCTCCCAGATCCTTTAAGCAAGTCACTAGTGAATGGTAAAGGCTTACCAGACTCTGTATCATGAAAGCAGTACTTATCAATCATTTTATTGACAATAAGCTTGCTCAAATCTTGAGGGCTATCAACTTCAAGCAGTAAGGCTAAAATTTGATTGCTATACGTCCCTTTGTAGGAGGCTTCCATACGAACCCAAGTATCGCAGTATTTGGTTAAGTGCATGTAACGACCTTGATTGTCTAGTTGCTCTTGGTATTTATTGTAAATACGTAACAGAGAATTGACATTTTTTTGCTTACTACCCAGATAAATGGTTTGTGCATGGCCGTTTACTTCTTGAGCGTTGACTTTAGATACGTTCTTACGCCCCTTGTGATTCGTGACGATATATTGCCTGTTTTTTAGCCCTTGGTAAAGGTCATTGACAGACATTGGGTAGTTAAAGTAGTCAACAGCAAGGTCAATACGAGACAGGCGCAAATCATAATAATCAGCGTATAGCAATTGTGCGATATTGTGAACGTCAATCGCTTCACCGTAATAGTCTTGATAGGTGGCTTTATAGTGAGATAAAGCTGATGCTGACCATTTTAAGATGATCCCCATAATAAAATTAGTTTGATGCCATGCAATCGCAAAATAATAGGGGAGATGCTGAAAGGTAAAGCCGTCTGTATAGCCTGCTGGTGGCGTTTTTAAGGGAGCATATTCTCCAAAAAGAGCTGGTAAAGATAATTTTTCTGCTATTGTCTCAGCAAGTGATAAAGCTATCTGCTGCCAATTATCTGGGTACTCTCCTACAGTGTCTTCTGTAGGTTTAATAACAAACGTTACTTCATCAACACTAGTCATAATAACTGGATTATGGTCATTGTCTTTTTGAAGATATTTTTCAATGGCATTTTGATAAATCATAATTTACCTCTTTCTATCCGTCTAAAGTGTGATAGTTAACTGGGCGATCAGTTTTTGTTTTAGCTAACTATTGTTATACTGAGTAGCGAAATTCCTATATTTTAATTATTCCACTATTTCAAGGAATAAGCACCCTAAGTTTTATCAAGTACGAAAAGACTTGATTTGAGAGCTTTTTAAGTAGAGAGAAGTTCTTTCCCTAAAGTGGGATTTCTAAAGCAAAGAATTTAGGTGTCAATGGAACGGGGGTTATTACATGTCCCCCGTATAACAGCCAGCTAAAGCTGGCGAGGCTGTAGGCCTGATCCTCCGCTTTTGAGCTACGGGGCAACAGCCTCTTCATCAAGAAAATAGCAGTCTGAACGTTGAATAGCTTCTCGAATCAGATTTTCTAAAGGAGACATGTTGTAACTTGGTACAAGAATATGGCGACTATTTTGACCATCTATCTTCATGTAGCCGACACCTCTGGAGTTGTTTCGAGCAATATCATCTTTTTCATCAGAAAAAAGCATGGCGACTGTCTCTTTAGATAATTTACCGAGTGCGATAACTGTACCGATAGAATCACGAGATAATCCCAGACTAGATTTATGAGCATCTTGCTGGGAAACAATGACATAAATCGAGAAGGAACGTCCCAATTGGATAAGACGAGTATAATCTTTAATGGCTTGTTCACGCTCTTTTTTATCTAGACTATTCTGCCATGCATTGAACTCATCAAAGCAAATCACGACAAATTCTCTGGAGGTATCCATTCCCTTTTGGCGGTTTTCAAGAATTGATAATGCTAAAGTAAGGAGCTCAGAGACTTCTTCAAAACGCTTAAAACCTTTACATCCGTCTAAAAAGGCAAAATCCGAGTCAGCTTTGTAGTCGCCGATTAGGAACGTGGCTCTTGGGTAGGTGTGAGCAAAGCGAGCCAATAATATTTTAGTCGCAAAAGTCTTACCTGACCCACTGGAACCTACCAAAAGAGCGTGGGGTACACGCTCAACAGGTATATCCCAGAAGAAATGGTTCCCATAATCAGCTAGATTTTTATCAAGAAAACATTTCATCTGTTAATTCTCCTATTTAGAAGTGTAAGAAAACCGAATTCCTAAATTTAGACAATACTGATCATTATACCGTAATCGTTCTCCGAATTGAGGCGTAACAGAAAGCCACTGCCCTTTGTCTGACCAGCTTTCATAGGTTGTAGATTTAGCTAGGTAGTTGTTAAACTCTATTAAAAAGACTTGTTGAACATAGCTTTCTTCATTATCGATATCAATATCCTTTGATAACATAATTGGAAAACTAACAAGGTGAGAGCTATTGTCATCGTTACTTTGCAAGAATCGAATGTAGCGACTATCTAAAAGAAGTTTTTGACCTGAAACAGTGGTGCTTTTTTCAATTACCTGTTCAATATCTGCTGTGATTGTTGGAAGGTTTAACTGAAGCGCCTGAGCCTGTTTCTGCTTTTCTCTAATTTCACTTACCCTAAGAGCTAAATAAAGAAATCCAGCAAATAAGATTATCAACCAAGATATAAACGACATATAATAATTCCTTTATAAGGATAAGGGGAGATACTCCCCATTATCCATTAAACCAATTCAATAAAAGCAGACTTAGCTTTTATTGAAAGCGCAGCACGATTTCCACTGGTATATGCATTGATAGAAACATTTTCAAGAATGATTTCTACTTTCTCATCAAATAAAGATGTAAAGTCCGATACATTAACTGTATCAACTTTGATATTAGTTTGACTAAAGCGTCCCTCTGGGGTGCGTGCTCCAATAGTTAGTTGGGTTTGTCCAGTGCTGAGACCAGAAGTAAAATCCTTTACTTCTGATGCACCGATTAGACGCCCCTGAATTGTAGTTTGTGTAGCCTCCATAAGCCACCTTTTTCTAACCGTTTTGTTAGACATATCAATAGATTTACGGCTTTTTGAATCTGTTGATAATAGCAGACAGGGTGTGATAGCTATCTCACAGTACTATAATCTCATACATAGCTATAAGAAAAAATATAAAAAAATTAGATTTGTAAAAGCTTGATTCTAGAGTATTTTTTGACTATCTATTGAAAATCCCTAAATTTTTGGAATTTTTTGTATAATATGAGTGAAAGAGAGGGCTTATTTGATGAAAATACAGGATAAAATCAGAGAAGATATGTTATTGCTTGCGACGGTGACTTTAAATTTTGTAACAGAATTGCCTGAGTATCAACAATTTTTAGAAGATTTAAAAAGTAAAGACATAAAATTTGAAAAGGGTAAAAAAGAATACTTTATTTCAGAAAAAACTTTTCTATCCGAAGCGACAGTTCAAAATGTTTTGTACGGTAGTGCTAAAATTACTGCTCAGACATTTCATTCAATTATGGGTGTCAAAGAATTTAGGGAGATTTCAGAAAGGATTTACGAAGGTATCCGGAACAATGATAAAGAAATTATGGATAGGGTTACGGACATTATTGAGTATAGGATTGAAAATAAGGACTTTCCTAAATTGTTAGAGCGAATGAAGAAATCAGATAATCGTCATTTTGCTCTCCCAATGTTATTTCAAAATGATAAATTACTTACTGACGTACTTGACCATCTCCCACTAGTTGAAAAGATTTTTGAATCTGAAAAAAATCTATCTATTTTCATTAAGTTGACCAATCGATTGGAAGGGTTTGAATATATAGAAAAAAGAGATGATTGGGATTTACTTGATGAGCTGTTAGTCTCTAGTCAAAAGAATCATGGGTTTGATGACTACCTTTAAGAATACGCAAAAAGCCAAGTCATTTTTCAGACTTGGCTTATTTTTTGACTTCTTCAATTATGTTGATCAGCAGATGCAAAAGTCGCTCTTGCTTTTCTATGGGGAGTTCAGATATTTTATACAGCAGTTTATTTATAAGAGGATTACTTTCTGTCAAAGAGATATCAAAGAAAGTTTCAATATCTGTATCTAGTGCTAGCATGATTTTTTCAAGTGTTTGAATCTTGATGTTTGGCTCTAAATTTTCTAATTTATAAGCATATTTCAAAGGGAGGTCCGCGACTTCTTCTAGTTGTTGTTGTGTCATGTGTTTTTGAGTTCTAAGTATTCTAATTCGTTTACCGATATATGCTCTTAAGTTTAGTTCTTTCATATAGGCACCTCTTTAAAACCTATATTACTCAAATTTGTAACCTTAAAGAACTACTTTTAAAGCTATTGTTTTACATTTATAGTATCAAAAAGCTATTTTTGTGATATAATAATCTTAAAAAGCTATTTAGGAGAACCAAATATGTTCAAATTCAAAAAAGAAGTTCAGGGTCACGGCTCTATTAAGAAATTGCGTACTGGTGCAGTTGTGTCAGTACTAACACTATCAGTACTAGGTGGGGTATCTGTTGTAAACGCAGACGAAACAACCTCAACTGATGCTACTGTAAGTAATGTTGAAGTAGTTGCAAAAGATACTGCAGCTGTTACACCAGCAGAAACACCTGTTGCTCCGACGGTAACAGAAACACCTGTTGCTCCAACAGTAACCGCAGATCAAGTTGCTAACGCTAAAGTCGTAGCAAACCAAGCTAATCAAGCATTGAACGCTCAAGCTGATGTTGTTGCTAGTGCTGAAACAGCAGTAACTGAAAACAACAACACTGTTACTGATTTGGGTAATCAAATCACAGAAGTTGAAAAGATTACTCCTGAGGTAGTTGCCGAAGCTAAATCAGATCAAGCGAAAGCTAAAGAAACACTAGACCAGGCTACAACAGCTACAACAAGTGTTGAAAAGAGCCTTACTGACGCTACAACTAAAGAAGCAAATCAAAAAGACGTAGTTGCTAAAGCTGAGTCAAATGTTGAAAAGACTGCAAGTGCAGTTGCAGATGCTGAGAAGAAAGTAGAAGCTCTTTCAGCTACTACTGATACGGCTAAATTGAATCAAGACGTTAAAGATTTGACTGCAAAAGTCACAGAAGATACTACTAACGTAAAATCTGCAAAAGACTCTCTTGACGCAGCTAAGTTGTCTGTAACTAACAAAGACCAAGCAATCAAAGATCAAAAGAATGTTGTAGCTACTGCTGAGGGTACTGTTGAAAGCTCTTCTAAAGCGTATGATACTGCTAAAGGAGCCCAAGAAGGTACTCAAGTAACTGAAAATTCAACTAAGTCTGCTCTCGATGAAGCTAAAAAAGGTAAAGTTGTAACAGAAACTGTCAAAGCAGGTGAAGTTACAACTGTAACAGCGGATGGGGTATATCTTAATAAGGGCGTAGCTTACTCAAACTTTACAGAAACTAACGGTATTGTTACAAGCCAAGCTTATTTGGACGCAATCAAAGCCCTTGCTAAAGGTACAGGGTCTGTCCAAGCCGTTAAGGACGCAATCAAGAAGGGTGACGAAAATGGCAACAATCTAGCTATCGTGTCAGCTCCTACATCTTCTGCATATAATTCATGGGTTAAAAACATGGATTTCAACTTTGCTAACACAGATTCAGCAACCAAGTTGGATATTAACAACTTGTCTGACAGCCAGTTGACTGATTTGGCATTGTTCTACACTGCTTTGCTTAACGATCTTCGATTCAAAGTTGGTACTAACTTGGTAACTGTAACCGATCAAAGTGTTGCTGAAGCTAAGAAGACAGTAACTTCTATCTTTAACACTCTATTCCCAGCTTACAAAGACATGGACGGAACTCAACTTGAAGCTAACGGTTTTTGGAATTCTATGTCAGATCCTAAGAATCCTTTGAAGTACACTGGTGTAAGCTTGCAAGGTACTGTCAAGGGTATTGACTCTGAAGATACAACTGTTATCGGGCAAAAACCTGCTAATAACGTCAGCTATGAAAACAATGACGGACGTAAGCAGACTATGTTCGACTTGAAAGCTAAGATCTTTGCTAACTTGGGTAACCAACTCTATGGTACTTCAGGTCAAGGGTATCTTGGTGAAGCTTACGGTGGTGTTGATGGTAAACGCTCTGACAACTTTGATCTAGCTTTGGAAGTTCTTGGTCTTAAGGGTACTTCTACAACAGCAGGTATTGACTTTGGTTTCACAAACACTTACAATGGTATGATTGACCGTGCACCAAGCACTTACACTGTACTAGGTAATGCTTACGGTAAAGCTATCAACAATCCTTATCAAACACTTGAAAATCCTAAAGAAACTGTAACTCCAGTTTATAAAGATGTAGAACGTACAATTGTAGACAATGTAGCAGTTGCTAAAGCTCAAACAAACTATGACAATGCAGTAAAAGCTAACCAAGACGCTAAATCTAAAGTAGCTACTGCAGAGACTGCTTATAACACTGCAAAAGAAGCTCTTGCTACAGCTCAGAAACGTTTGGCTGATTTGGTAGGGGGTACTGTAGATATTCCAGCTCTTGAGAAGGCTTTGGCGGATGCTCAAACTCAACTTGAATCAGACCAAGCCTCTCTTCAAACTGCTAAGGAAACTCTTGCTTTAGCTAAGGCTAGTGCAGCAGACAAGTCTAAGGCTTTGGAAGTAGCTAAGACTAAACTTGCTGAAGCTACAAAATCTAGCGAAACGGCTAAAGGGGTACTCGCTAAAGAAAAAGAAACTCTTGAAATTCTTTCTAAAGCCGTAGCAGTTGCTCAAACAGCTCTTACAGACGCTCGTACTAAACAAGAAGTTGCTAAAACAAACTTTGTCACTGCTAGTGCTAAAGCTGAAGACCTTGCCACTAAATTGGCTAATAAGGCAACAGTATTGGCTGACTTGAATTCTAAGCTTGCTGACGCTAAAGCTAAGTCTAGCAAACTCGCTGATGAACTTAAGACTGCTAAAGAGCGTTACGAAACTCTTAAGAAAGACTCAAACGCTAAGAACGTAGAATACCTCCGTTTGGCAACTGTAAAAGCTGAACAAGATAAGGCTGAGGCTGAAGTTGCACGTTTGCAGGCTCTTAAAGATAAGGCTGATGCAATCGTTGCACAAGGTGGTGTTGTAGTACAGGTAGTTGACGCTGATGGTAATGTTGTTGACGTAGTGGATGGTACTAAAGCAACTAAGAACGCTGACGGCTCTATCGCTATCGAAGGTAAACAGTATGCTCTTAACAATGATGGTACTGTATCTGAGGTAGTTGTTCCTACTGCTGACACTGGGGTATCTTCTACTAACGTTGTGAAGCAGGCAGGAGTGACACAAGTTGACGACAAGACCACTTACTCACGTGTTGATCGTGCAAATTCGTTACCAAATACTGGATCACAAGAATCGTTACTTGGATTACTTGGTGCAAGCATGATAGCTGGACTAGGGCTAGGATACGTAGGAAAACGTAAAAGGAAGAATTAGGGGATAACTCATGGCGATATTAATTCAGGAAGTCAGTGATGAACCAGGATGTGCAGGTTGTGGGTGCGTACTTGCGCTGATACCTTTAACGATTATTTATTTTAATAGAGATGCTATTATTACTGGCCTTATTTCTTTCTTAGGTGGACTAATGACAGTTGTAATCTGGATAATAGGAATTATAGTAGTATCTATTTTAGGTTACCATTTAATTAAGTATTTAATACAATACTTAAAAAATAGAAACAACTAAAAAGAAACTCTTCTTACATTAAAGTGTAGGAAGAGTTTTTTCGATACAAAGAAGATACTACCATTGTCTATTTTTTGTCTTATTGATATAAATTTAAGTAATTTTAGTTTTATTTAGTGAATCAAGAAAAGCTTTAAATCAATCTTTCTTACGATTGCTAGACTTAAAAAATTGTGAAACATGTTTTGCATGTTCATCATAATAGATTCTAGATTCCTTTCATATCAAGGGATTAGCCCTTGTTTGTTAAAATTTACTGCCCACTTCTGACTAGAAATAAGTAGTATAAAAATCTTAACTATTATACCATGTTTAGCTTGATTGACAAAGTGGGGAGAGGCGTTGGAGAAATTTATAAAGACCTGATTTTTTCTTATTCATAACAAATGTTTGAGCAAGTACAAATCATTAAATTGTAAGACTTGTGATAAATACTGTACAATGGTTTATTGTTAATCCAGTCAAAATTCGATTGGAGATAAAAAAGAAAGAGAAGATAAGGATGCAAAAAAGAAATATTTTGGCGATTTTTGTAGGACTAATTATAGGGCTGTATACAGTCTTAGGAATGAGCCTATTTACTTTTTTTAATTTAAAATACCACTCTGTTTATTATGCTCAGCACATCCCTCATAAGGTGGGGACAGAGCCAGATCTCGTTATGTTGGTAGAGAATATGGGATGGATTTATACGCCGGAGATTGATGGTATTCGATACGACGATGATGGAACAAATGCTATTATAAATACTAAAAGCAAATCTTTTTTAACAAAAAGTTCAGGAAGCTTTATATATGATAAGGATAATATGACTATCGGTTTTGACAGTACGTTTAGATTTGAGGACGTCAGTTATTTTTCAGAAGAAGCAAAAAGAATTCAAGTTAATGAATCACAAATTAAACGAGAGATTAGGGAAGATTTTTCCCCAATTATGAAGGTTCAAACAAAACCCTTTATCAATCTTCAGTGGTTGTTTAATTTAATTTATCAAAGTAGGTTTAATTAGAGAAAAAGGAAAGAGAAGATGACAATGAAAAAAAGCAATATTTTAGGGATTATTGTAGGACTATTTATAGGGTTGGTTACAGTCTTAGGAATGAGCCTATTTATCTTTATTAATTTAAAATTTAACTCTGTTTATTATGCTCAGCATATTCCTCATAAGGAGGGAACAGAACCGGACATCATTATGCTGATGGAGAATATGGGTTGGGCCTATACACCGGAAATAGATGGTATTAGCTATGATGATGATGGGTCGTATTCTATAACTAGAGAAAAAGGAACTAAAACGTCTGTATTAGATCTTTCAGGTGATACTCTATTCTTTTTCCTGGACTCAGGTGAAAGTTATCTTCTTAATCGTAATTTTTCTATCCAAGATGCTTTTGACAAACGTTATCACAATATTAAATATAATCAACGAAAAGTCCAAAAAGAAATTAGAGAAACTGTTCAACCTGTGATTGATGCTCAACCAAAACCATTAATCAATCTTCAGTGGTTGTTTAATTTAATTTATCAAAGTAGGTTTAATTAGAGAAAAAGGAAAGAGAAGATGACAATGAAAAAAAGCAATATTTTAGGGATTCTTGTAGGACTAGTTATAGGGCTGTATACAGTCTTGGGGATGAGCCTATTTACCTTTATTAATATAAAATTTAACTCTGTTTATTATGCTCAGCATATTCCTCATAAGGAGGGGACAGAGCCGGACATCATTATGCTGATGGAGAATATGGGTTGGGCTTATACACCGGAAATAGATGGTATTAGCTATGATGATGATGGGTCGTACGCTATAACGAGAGAAAAAGGAACGAAAACGTCCATATTAGATTTTTCAGGTGATACTCTCTATTTTTTCTCGGGCTCAGGTGAAAGTTATCTTTTTAATCGAAATTTTTCTATCCAACATGCTTTTGACAAACATTATCACACTATTAAATATAAGCAACGTACAGTTCAAAAAGAAATTAGAGAGACCGTTCAACCAGTGATTGATGAGCAACCAAAACCATTAATTAATCTTCAGTGGCTGTTTAATTTAATTTACCAAAGTAGGTTTAACTAGAGAAAAGGATAGCATAGAAGTGTTTTGTAGGGACTTCTGCCTTTGCTATTTGAAAGTAGTTTAGGTTGAGTGAAATAGTCGGGAGAGCGGTTCGATATAATAGGTCTATTTCCTGGCTTTCCATGACGGCTAACCTTTGAAAACACCTCATTTTTATGCTACTATGAAAGTTATGGAAAAACAGTTACAAGGCTTGACGCAGATGGAGGTCAAGCGGCGGATAGATGCCGGTAAAACAAATCATTTTAAAGCAAAAACTGGCTCCAGCAACTGGGAGATTTTTAGACGTAATGTCTTTAACTCCTTTAATATGCTCAATTTTGCTATTTTTGTGGCCTTGATTGCTGTTCAGGCTTGGTCGAATCTTTTTTTCTTCGGAATCATTGTGCTTAATGCCTTTACGGGGATGATGACAGAGTTGCGTGCCCGTCGCATGATTGATAAGCTCAATCTCATGAATAAGGATCAGATCCGTGTGGTGCGTGATGGCGAGGTGACTTCTATTGATCCTCAGGATATTGTCTTGGATGATATCATGCTCTTGTCTGCGGGTGAACAGGTGCCTAGTGATGCCGTGGTTGTTGATGGGATGGCTGAGCTCAATGAGGCTATGCTGACGGGTGAGAGTGACCTTATTCTCAAGAAGGATGGGAAGGAGTTGCTCTCGGGTTCTTACCTTGTGAGTGGTCAGGTTTATGCTAAGGTTATTAACGTAGCCGAGGACAATTATGCCAATAAGCTCATGCTAGAGGCCAAGACGCATAAGCCAATTGTGTCACGCATCCTCTATAATATGGATAAGATTGCTAAGTTTACGGGCAAGATTGTGATACCGTTTGGGCTTGCACTCTTTTTTGAGGCTTACTTGATTAAACAGCTCTCTCTTCAAGAATCGGTAGTTACCAGTTCGACAGCCCTTTTGGGAATGTTGCCTAAGGGGATTGCCCTTTTGACAATTACCTCTCTTTTGACGGCCGTTATTAAGCTTGGAATGAAACATATCCTGGTGCAGGAGATGTACTCTGTCGAAACCTTGGCGCGTGTCGATGTGCTTTGTTTAGATAAGACAGGGACAATTACGCAAGGAAAGATGACCGTTAAGGGTCTGAAACTACTGTCAGAGCGTTTCACTAAAGAGGAGTTGGAGCGCTTGCTTGCGGCTTACATGCAGCATAGCAAGGATAACAATGCAACGGCTCAGGCGATTCGGAATGCCTATGAAGGTCTGGAGCATCACTATCAGGTAGGGGATATTATTCCATTTTCAAGTGATCGTAAATGGGGTGCTATGAGCATTGACGGGGTAGGAACTCTCTTTTTGGGAGCACCTGAGATGCTTCTTAAGGAAAATCCAAAAGCAGTCGATCAGGCTCAGGCTCGTGGTTCTCGTGTTTTGATTTTGGCATGGAGTCAGTCAGCGGTTGATACAGAGACCATGAGTTTGCCGAATGATGTTGAAGGCTTGACCTTACTTGAAATTGCCGATCCTATCCGTGAGGATGCTGCAGAAACTTTGGAATACCTACGTTCAGAAGATGTGACGCTTAAGATTATTTCTGGTGACAATCCTGTGACGGTTTCTCATATTGCCCACCAGGCTGGTTTTGCAGATTATCAAAGTTATATTGACTGTTCTAAGGTCAGTGATGAGGAGTTGGAGGCTTTGGCTGAAGATACGGCAATCTTTGGTCGCGTATCTCCGCATCAGAAGAAGTTGTTAATCCAAACGCTTAATGCCAATGGGCATACCACAGCTATGACTGGTGATGGTGTCAACGATATCTTGGCACTACGTGAAGCGGACTGTTCGATTGTTATGGCTGAAGGGGATCCCGCTACACGTCAGATTGCCAACTTGGTGCTTATGGATTCTGAGTTTAAGGATATTCCTGAAATTCTATTTGAGGGACGTCGTGTGGTTAATAATATTGCCCACATTGCACCTATTTTCCTCATCAAAACGGTCTATTCCTTCCTTTTGGGACTTATCTGTATTGCCAGTATTGTTTTTGGAAAGGCAGAGTACCTCTTGGTCTTCCCATTCATTCAGGTTCAGATGACTTTAGCGGGGCAATTTATCGAGGGTCTTCCACCATTTATTTTGACCTTCGAACGTAATATTCGACCTGTTGAGAAACATTTCCTCAGACGTTCGCTCCAGTTATCTATTCCTAATGCCTTGATGCTGGTTATCAGTGTTCTTATTTTCCATCTATCTCAGGTCTATCTTGGCATGAGCAATACGGACATGCTGACGCTTTCCTACTATATGATGGGATCAACGGGTGTCCTTGCCGTTATTCGTGCTTGTATCCCCTTGAATAAGGGACGTGTGGCCTTGATTATTTACTCAGTCTTTGGTTTCTTAATTAGCTCTTACTATCTTCGAGATGTGATTGAAATTTCGACACTTAATAGCTACACCTTGCCAATCTATCTGATAGCAATGGCTATCTGTACACCGCTTTTCTTCTGGATTAGCTACAAACAAGGTGCTTTCCAAAAAGCATAAGTCAAAACTCGAGCTTGGTAACAGGCTTGAGTTTTTTGATACCTCAACAGTAGGAACGGCCTTGATGTGTATGAGGTATGGTACAATAGAGGCATGAAAACAGTAGGGCACTTGACGTCAAAAGTCATTAAAGCTTTTGATTTGGACTACAAGCCTGGTGAAGAAATCACGCTGTCTGCACAACGTAAGAAGCATATGGAAAAACATCGCCAGGAATTCAGTGATTTTGATGCCACCTATGAACGTATTCCAGAGATTATTGCTCATCCGGACTATATCGGTCGCCATCCTAATGGCCAGTCCTTGGAATACATCAAACGTATTGATGGTAATGTTCTGGTAGCAGTCAGATTATGTGACAAACTTAATGTCCGTACCATGTTTGTGATTAAAGATTCTAAGCTGAAAAATTATCTAAATGCTGGTAGAGCTAAGAAAATGTGATATAATATAAGTAAGAATAACAACGAGGGCGGAAGAGGCAGCCGCCGCACCTTCGGGTCTGAAAGAGATGCAGGACTGTCACCCTGCCGTTGTTTATCAAACCGAGAAGTCCCTTTGGGGGCTTTTTTGCGTAGCAAAGGTATCAATTCTTACAAAAATGCAAAAAGTGTATTGACAAAAACAAAAAAAACTGTATATAATAACCTTAAAAGTAAGCGCTTACTTAATGTAACAGTTGACTTCTGAAGGTTTAGAAATGTTATGCATAGTTTATGTCATTTTATTTCCTTCATCGCAATTACTTTAAGGAGAATACTTATGAGAAAAAATATGAAATCATTAATGGTTTTGGCTCTTGCTGTGACTTCTTTTGGGACTTTGTCTGGAGTTGCTGCAGCTACGCAGTATCCAGGTGGTGGTGTTTGGACTTACGGGGCTTCTAACGGTGGTGCTTTTTCGAATTACTATCATGGTTCGAAATATCATAGTTCAACTGTAGTTAGTCGTTGGACCTCTAAATCTAGTAAGGCCTATGCTTATGCCGGTCAGACTTCGTATGCTTTTATTAAAACGTCTTTTGGCGAGCAGGCTGCCTTTTACTATAACTATAATTAATTAAGTAACGGTGACTAGGTTGAATGTAATATGTCAACCTAGTTTTTGTTTCCTTGTAATGGTTCCATTTTCGACCGTAAACTTTATTTCAATACAAAGATATATAATTGTTCCGTTTAGGAGGTTTGTATGAAACGTGTTTTTATATTCATCTCGACTATCCTGTTTTCTTGCTACTTAGTCACAATGATTGTTCAACAAAATCAGCAAATATCTTTTTCGAGTTATAATGCTGTAGATGTAACTGGTCAGGCTTTGACTGATCATAAGGTATCTAATCGTAAGGAAGTAACAGATGCTTTAACTAATTTAGCTAATGAGCATAATAGCTTAATTGCTAGACGGATTGTTCAACCAAATGAAAAGGGTGAAATAGATTTTCGTTATCAGTTTTACGGACACGTTTCTCCACCTTCTAATTTAAAAAGGGCTTCTCAGGAGAGTGCTGAAGGCAGTGATATAGTTAGTAACTATCTAATTGTCTCAGGTGATTTAAAGGGAGCAGAACTTATCTCGACATTCAGTCAGCTGGGCTATAATGCGGTTGACTTTTCTTCTTATTCAATATTGTCTTTGCTTTTAACAATATTATTGAATGAGGTTTCACTTATTAGTTTTGCATTATTTCTGTTGACCTTTGCTTCACTAGTATTGATTTACCGAATAAAGGATTTAAGGGATGCTGGAATCAAGCTTGTTTCAGGGCAAAGCATGATGAAAGTAATGTTATCATCATTTATCGTTGATGCTAGGCAGTTATTGATTGCATATTGTTTATCTATTCTTATTGGGGGAGTGGGTTTGTGGCATTTTCGGATTTTGCAATCTTTGCCTATATTACTTTATTTTACAGGAGTAACTTTATATTTTTTTGCGCTATGTTTTATTTCTCTTGGGTTAAGTTTAATATATCTACTAGGGTTAAAAGCAACTTCTTTGGTTGAAGTTATGAGAGGGCGCCTCCCCTTAAGAAGACTTCTAGGAGTGATGTTCTTAGGACAATTCGTTGCAATTGTAGTTGTTGGTATTACTGTAGGTACGTTGTTGAATAGTTATCAAAATTTTGTGCAATTAAATAGTGCTAAAGAAGAGTGGTCTATAAATAGAAATTACTACCAGCTATCTTATAGTTATAGCTCTGCCTTTACACAAGGTAAGGAAGAAGAAAAGCAGAATAAGTCTTGGTATGACTTCGCAAATCGTACTCTAAAGGATGATAAAGGGCTATTTGTAAAAACAAATTTACGTCAGTTCTTAGTATCAAATATAGCTAATGGGGTTAAAATAACAGACTATGTGCCTAATGGGAATACCATTTATGTTTCACCTAATTACTTGGAAAAGCAAAATGTTGGTGTCTCCGATGAATTTTTAGCACAAATGAAAAAACTTAAGCGTGGCGAATTTGGATTAATAATTCCAGAGAAGTTGAAGAGTAGTAGGAAAGAGTTAGAGAGTATATATTCAGAATATATGTCAGGTTTCTCAAGTCGTAGTCTAAATCCTCATAGTCATCACTTATTTAAGGTATCGGTCTCTACTGAATTCGTAAAAGATAAGAAAAAGCGTTTTTTGTACAATACAGATAGTGACATACCTATGCAATTCCTTAATGATCCTATTATTGTTGTGACTACCCCTGAAGCAATGGGAGATACACCAAGTAGTCAGTTATTTTGGGGAACAGAAGTAGGTTCGGGACTACACATGACGGGCTATAAGGATAGCATTGATTTACTTAAACAAGGTGGTGTTTATCAGTGGGTTTCTTATTTGACTAATAATCGTAATAGCTACTATAAGATTCTTTCAGAGAGTCGTAGTCGCCTTGCTTTTCTATTAATTGGTGTTTTATTAGGTTTATTGACCTCTATACTTTTATTTGACAGTATGAACCTTCTTTACTTTGAGCAATTTAGAAAAGAAATCTTTATCAAGCGATTATCTGGTATGAGGTTTGAAGAAGTGCATTTTAACTATCTTTTTTCACAAATCTGTGTTTTAGGTGTTGCACTTGTGTTTTTGATTTTCTTGACTCATCATTTGATTATGAGTTTACTTATAGTTTCCTTGTTTATTATCAACATGTTTACCATTTTATACAAACAGACACTTACTGAGAGTAGAACTTCAGTCAGTGTTTTGAAAGGAAAGTAATATGATTGCAATTAAGAAACTAAGCAAATATTTTGGTAAGCGAGTTATTTTTGATGATTTAAATTTATCTTTTGATAAAGGAAAGATATATGCGCTTATCGGAGAAAGTGGCTCTGGGAAAACGACTCTTTTAAATATTCTGGCAAAACTAGAGACTTATGATAGTGGTTCTGTCACTTATGATGATACAGACTTGAAAGAGATTAAATCTCAAGTCTATTATCGTGATTATTTGGGTTATTTGTTCCAAAACTTTGGGCTTATTGAAAATGATAGTATAAGTTACAACCTGGATTTGGGGTTGGTAGGAAAGAAACTCAGAAAGAATGATATTCAAGAATGCAAAGAAAAAGTGATGAAAGATGTTCATCTGGAACATTTAAATCTTAATCAAAAAATATACGAATTATCTGGCGGAGAAGCACAGCGTGTTGCTCTGGCTAAACTTTTTTTGAAAAATCCTCCTATCATACTAGCTGATGAGCCAACAGCTTCTTTGGATCCTGATAATGCTCAAGAAATTATGGACTTAATTCGATCACTAAAAAATCCAAATCGTATCATTATTATTGCTACCCATAATCCAGGTATTTGGGAACAAGCAGATCAAGTAATTCGATTAAATAAGATTCGATATAACAACTCTAACGACGATATTAGTTAGTTTTAATATCGAGAACCTAGTTTAAGAGGTATTTTGACTTATTCTCATAAGATATCCTGAGGAGATGCAAATACCATATAATGTAAGAAATAAAGTCAGTTGGGTCGTTGAAATTGTCAAAATTAACAGAAAATTCTTGACATCCCTCTAAAAAGGAGTACAATAGTTAGTAAATCAGAAAGTAACTGGTCTTAGATTTTCAGGGAGCCTGCGGTGATTGTGAGTAGGTAATCGAGATGAGCGAACATTGGGCTGATTGGATGATAATGAGAAGGTAATACATATTCTTCTCGGTTGGCACCCCTTACCGTGCAACTCCTTGTTAGAGGAGATAGAGATGATGGTCGTTTTTTTGGAGACCATTAACTGAGGTGGTACCGTGTTAAACTAGATTTAATGCCCTCACAGAGTTTTTCTCTGTGAGGTTTTTTGTTTACTTTTATCTTTAAAGAAGTGTTATGTCATTATTCAATGAAAGGTTGGGTATTTATGGATGCATTAAGCGATATTCGAATTGAGATTGATAATATTGACAGACAGTTGATTCGATTACTGGCCCAACGTCAAATACTTGTGGAAAAGGCAGGACGGCTTAAACCCAAGGGAGACAAGGTTGCTGTCCAGGCTAGTGATCGTGTTGCTCAAGTGATAGCAAACCGTCGTAAGGAGGCACTAGAGCTTGGCTTATCTCCAGATGTGGCTGAAAGTGTTTGGAGAAGCATGATTAAAGCATTTATTGCTTTGGAAGAGAAAGTGAACAAAGAATAATAATGGTGCCGATACATCCTATAAAGGAGTCTTGTATCAGTCTTATTACTCTCGATAAACCAGTTTGAAAGGAAATACTATGAGAAAAATTTTACCAGCCGATACCTTAACACCAATCTTGGCTTATATGCGTGTTCAAGGGGAACACAAGGTTATCCTTGAATCTATTCCTCGTGAGAAGGAAAATGCACGTTTTTCTATTATTGCCTACAATCCGGTCTTTGAAGTAACCTTCAAGGATGGTGTTCTTTATGAAAATGGTAAGGCGATTGATCAGGATCCTTTCGAATACTTGGACCAAGTAACAGTCAAGGGCATCAAGTCTGACCTACCTTTCGCAGGTGGTGCTATCGGGTTTGCAGGCTATGACATGATTGGTCTCTATGAAAATATCGGTGAGATTCCAGAAGATACGATTGGGACACCTGATATGCATTTCTTTATCTATGAGTCTTATTTGATTTTTGACCACAAGAAGGAAAAGGTATATGTGGTTGAGGACAATATCTACTCTGGTCGTGACAACGATGCGGTGCGTCAAGCTCTTGGTCAGGTGGTAACCAATCTCCAGACTCAGGCGCCAAACGAGTTTACACCTCAGGCCTTGCAAGCCTTGCAATTTTCAAATCATATCGAAAAAGAAGTCTTCATGGACATGGTGGCTAAGGCCAAGAAACTCATTCGTGAGGGAGATATGTTCCAATGTGTGCTTAGTCAACGCTTTTCAGCGGACTTTGAGGGAGATCCTTTAGATTACTACCGTAACTTGCGTGTGACCAACCCATCAAACTATCTTTATTTCTACGATTTTGGAGATTATCAGGTGATTGGTGCTAGTCCAGAGAGTTTGGTTTCAGTGAAGAATGGAGAGGTGGTAACCAATCCGATTGCTGGAACTCGCCCTCGTGGTACCAATGAGGCGGAAGACGCTGCTTTGGCAGATGAACTTTCACATGATATCAAAGAAACTGCGGAACATCGTATGTTGGTTGACTTGGGACGTAATGATATTGGTAAGATTGCTAAAAATGGTACGGTCAAGGTAACCAAGTATATGGAGGTTGAGTATTTCCGCTATGTGATGCACCTTACCAGTGTGGTTAAGGGGCAACTTTTGCCTGAATTGACAGCACTAGATGCGCTAAAATCAACCCTACCAGCTGGAACCGTATCAGGAGCACCTAAGATTCGTGCCATGCGTCGTATCTATGAGCTTGAGCAGGAAAAACGTGGTATTTATGCGGGAGCTATTGGTTATCTGTCTGCGACAGGAGATATGGACTTTGCCATTGCCATCCGTACCATGATTCTCAAAAATCAAAAAGCTTATGTTCAAGCGGGTGCAGGTGTTGTTTACGACAGTGTTCCTGAAAATGAATTTTACGAAACTATTAACAAGGCGAAAGCTATGACAAGAATAGGAGATGCCCAATGATTTTATTAGTTGATAACTATGACTCTTTTACCTATAATTTGGCACAATACCTCGGGACATTTACAGAGGTAAAAGTCTTGCGTAACGATGATGAGACCCTCTATGAAGAGGCGGAAAAAGCTGATGGGCTTGTTTTTTCACCAGGTCCAGGTTGGCCAGCTGATGCGGGTAAAATGGAAGCCTTGATTAAGGATTTCGCTGGTAAAAAACCGATGATGGGGATTTGCTTGGGGCATCAGGCTATTGCGGAAACTTTTGGTGGTAAACTCGGCTTGGCTAAGAATGTCATGCATGGGAAACAAAGTAACATCACTTTTGAAACACCATCGCCTATTTTTAAGGATATCGACAATGATGTCCCAATCATGCGTTACCATTCCATCGTTGTTGACCAAATGCCAGAGGGCTTTGATGTGACAGCTATCACAACTGATGATCAAGAAATCATGGCCATTCAGCATAAGGAGCTACCTATTTACGGTTTGCAATATCACCCAGAAAGCATCGGAAGTCCAGATGGGCTTAAGATGATTGAAAATTTCGTAAAAATCGTTGCAGGCTAGTTGGATAGTCTTTGGACTAGATTTGTCTACGCTCAAAACCTCTCCTCGTGCATCAGATAACATTGAACAGTTTTTAAAAGGAAAACAGATATGAAAGAAATATTCCTACAAATCTCAAACCGCCAAGACTTGTCTCAAGACCAAGTCCAAGCAGTCTTTGACCGTATTCTTAAAAATGAAGTCTCAGAAAGCCAAATTGCTGCCTTCCTTATGGGGCTTAAGACTAAGGGGGAAACAGCAGATGAAATCACAGGTATCGTGCGTGCTCTCAAATCACATGCGACTGTCTTGCCTGAGACCTTCACAGATGCTATGTGTAACTGTGGAACTGGTGGGGACCAGTCTTATAGCTTCAACATTTCGACTACTGTTTGCTTTGTCCTAGCAGCAGGCGGTATTCGTATGGCCAAGGCTGGTAACCGTTCGATTTCCTCTAAATCTGGTTCAGCTGACGTCCTTGAAGCCCTTGGAATCAACGTTGCGGCATCACCAGAAATCCTATCTAAAGCACTTGACGAGGTTGGTTTGGCCTTTATCTTTGCACAAACCATGCACCCAGCCATGCGTTTTATCGGTCCAGCTCGCCAAGCTCTTGGGATTCCAACGATTATGAACTTGGTTGGGCCACTGGCTAATCCGCTTGACCTTGAGACGCAACTCATGGGGCTCTATCGTGTGGAATTACAAGAAATTGTTGCTAATGCTATTCAACAGTTGGGACGTAAACGTGCGGTTATTATCACAGGTCCTGATAATATGGACGAAGCTGCCCTCTATGGCACTAACACCTACACCCTTTTGGAAGATGGTCGCATCAGCCAGCACACTTTCACTTATGAAGATTTGGGTATGGAAAAGGTTGAGTTGTCTGATATCACAGGTGGCGATGCCAAGGAAAATGCAGAGATTCTCCTTAGTGTCTTGAAAAATGAAGCCAGTCCTTACCTTGAAACAACAGTGCTTAATGCAGGTCTTGGCTTCTTTGCCAATGGTAAGGTTGAGACTATTAAGGAAGGTATTGAGCTTGCTCGTCAATTGATTGCGGATGGCTCAGCCCTAGAAAAACTTCGCCAACTCCAAGAGGTACAAGTATGAGTAAAGCCTTTCTCCCAACAATCTTAGAACAAAAAGAAAAAGAGGTTGCCCAGCTGGTCATGGAAGACTTGCAGCCCTTACGTCAGACCTATCGTCTTTATGATTTTCTCAAGTCAAATCAAAACAAGCTGCAAATTATTTCTGAAGTGAAAAAAGCTAGTCCAAGTATGGGTGATATTAACCTAGATGTGGATTTTGTGGCTCAGGCTAAGACCTATGAAGAAAATGGGGCAGCCATGATTTCTGTTTTGACAGACGAGGTCTTCTTCAAGGGTGATATTTCCTATTTGAAAGAAATTTCGTCACAGGTGGCTATTCCAACCTTGGCTAAGGACTTCATTATTGATGAGAAACAGATTGTGCGTAGCCGTAATGCGGGTGCGACAGTCATTCTCTTGATTGTAGTGGCCTTGCCAGAAGCTCGTCTCAAGGAGCTCTATGATTTTGCGACTAGCCTTGGCTTGGAAGTCTTGGTTGAAACGCATAATCTGCCAGAATTGGAAGTGGCTCATCGTATTGGTGCTGAGATTATCGGTGTTAACAACCGTAATTTGGTTACTTTTGAGACAGATATCAACACCAGTCTAGAGTTATCAACGCATTTCAAGGACAAGCCTGTTTATATTTCTGAGTCGGCTATTTTTACAGGTCAGGATGCTGCCTTAGTTGCCCCATATTTTAATGGGATTCTAGTAGGAACTGCCCTTATGACAGCTGAAAATGTGGCTGAAAAGGTCAAGGAGTTGCAAATTGACAAAGGTTAAAATTTGTGGACTATCGACACCAGAAGCGGTGGCAACTGCAGTTGAAGCAGGTGCTGACTACATTGGCTTTGTGTTCGCCAAGAGTAAGCGCCAAGTGAGTCTTGAGCAAGCTCACCAGCTGGCTAAAGGGGTGACAGCCCAAACAAAAGTCGTCGGTGTCTTTGTTTCACCAAGTCTTGAGGAACTGGAAGAAGCGATTGGTCAGGTTCCTTTAGATATCGTTCAGATTCATGGAAGTTTTGATGAAGTTCTGATTCCAAAGATTTCAGTACCAGTTATTCGAGCTATTCAGATTTCAGATAGCGATTCTCAAGTCAAGAGCCAGGCGGATTATCTTCTCTTTGATGCTCCCATTGCTGGTAGTGGTCAGACCTTTGACTGGCAACTCTTGGCTGATAAGCAGATTGAGCAGGATTATTTCATCGCTGGTGGCTTAACTGTGGACAATGTGGCAGAGGTCAAGGAGATTTTCCACCCCTATGCCTTAGATGTGTCCTCAGGTGTCGAGACAGATGGTTCCAAAGATTTAGACAAGATTAAAGCATTTATAGAAAGAGTGAAAGCATGACATATCAACAACCTGATGCAAAAGGATTTTACGGAAAATTCGGTGGTCAGTTCGTTCCAGAAACGCTGATGACAGCTGTTATTGAATTGGACAAGGCCTATCGTGAAGCCAAGGAGGATCCAAGTTTCCAAGCGGAATTGGATGATCTCCTCAAAAACTATGTGGGCCGTGAGACGCCACTTTACCACGCCAAACGTTTGACTGATCATATCGGTGGAGCGCAAATTTATCTTAAACGTGAGGACCTTAACCACACAGGTGCCCACAAGATTAACAATGCCCTTGGTCAAGTCTTGCTTGCCAAACGTATGGGCAAGAAGAAAATCATCGCCGAAACGGGTGCAGGTCAACACGGTGTTGCAACAGCGACAGCCGCAGCCCTTTTCGACATGGATTGTACGATCTATATGGGTGAGGAAGATGTTAAACGTCAGGCGCTTAACGTTTTCCGTATGGAGTTGCTTGGTGCCAAGGTATTTAGCGTAACAGATGGTTCGCGCGTGCTTAAGGACGCTGTAAATGCAGCCCTTCGTGCTTGGGTTGCAGGTATCGAGGATACGCACTATATCATGGGATCTGCCCTTGGTCCTGCACCGTTCCCAGAAATTGTTCGTGACTTCCAATCTGTCATCGGTCGTGAAGCCAAACGCCAATATGCAGAGATTTCTGGTGGTAAATTGCCTGATGCTGTAATGGCTTGTATCGGTGGTGGTTCAAATGCTATCGGTATGTTCTACCCATTTGTTAATGATAAATCAGTAGCCATGTATGGTGCTGAGGCTTCTGGTTTGGGGCTTGATACTGAAAAACATGCCGCAACCTTTGCCAAAGGTCGTCCTGGTATCCTTCATGGAGCGCTTATGGATGTTCTCCAAGATGCTCATGGTCAAATCATGGAAGCCTTCTCTATCTCAGCTGGTCTGGACTACCCAGGGGTTGGTCCTGAGCACTGTTATTTCAACGAAATTGGACGTGCGACTTACGACTCTATCACAGACGAAGAAGCTCTTGAAGGCTTCAAACTTCTGTCACGTTTGGAAGGTATTATCCCAGCTCTTGAGTCTAGCCATGCCATTGCGCTTGCGCAAAAAGTGGCAGCTAAGATGTCGCCAGACCAAAGCCTCATCGTCTGCCTCTCAGGTCGTGGGGACAAGGACGTTATGCAGGTTAAAGAACGTTTCGAAGCTGAAGCAGAAGGGAAATAAACCATGACAAAAACATTAACAAAACACCTACAAGCTATCAAAGACAGTAAACGCGGTATTTTCGTACCTTATATCATGGCGGGTGACCACGCTAAAGGCCTAGACGGACTCTTTGAGACCATTGCTCTCTTGGAAAATAGTGGTGTCTCAGCTATTGAGGTGGGTATTCCATGGTCAGACCCTGTGGCCGATGGTCCCGTTATTGAATTAGCAGGACAACGTAGTTTGGCTAAAGATGTGACTTTGACAGCTATTATCAAGAAGCTTCAAGAACAAAAAACTCAGGTACCCTTGGTTATCATGACCTACATCAACCCAGTTTATCAATATGGTATTGAAGCCTTTGTTAAGGATCTTGCAGAGACATCTGTCAAGGGGCTCATTATTCCTGATTTGCCAGATGAACACGCTAACTTTATCACCCCTTATTTGAAAGACAGTGATATTGCTCTCGTGCCTTTGGTATGTTTGACTACAGGCATTGACCGTCAGAAACAGTTGATTGATGGTGCAGAAGGTTTTATCTATGCTGTTGCCATCAATGGCGTTACTGGTAAGACTGGTAATTACCGCGATGACCTTGATAAACACTTGGCTAATTTGACTGCCCATGCTGATATTCCAGTGCTTACAGGTTTTGGTGTATCAACAGAGGAAGACATCAAACGTTTTAACGCTGTGTCAGACGGTGTTATCGTGGGATCAAAAATCGTCCGTGATCTTCACGACGGTAAGGAAGAAGAAGTTGCTGAATTTGTTACATTCGGTTCACACTTTGAAAAATAGCATATGATACTCTCCAGAAATGGGGAGTATTTTTTATCAAAATTATTCTTTGGAGCAATTTGATTTTCCTAGTTATCAAGCTTATAATATGGGTGGATTGTAGCGAATTAAATTTATCTCTTGTTATTATTTTCATCTTACTTATAGAAAGAAGGTAGACACATGAAAGTATCATTGAGGGTAATACTAGGGGTCTGTTTCTTAATAGGCGCATTACTCTTTTTCTGTCGAGGAGAGAATCATTATGCACTGATTTTTCTTTTGGTTGGTGCCTTGTATATCTACAAGGGCTTGAGCTGAGGGTTAAATCTCGTAATCAACTTTTGTATATCTCGTATCGAATGAATAAGCCTTTTTAGTGACATGAATGTCACTATTTTTTTTCGAAAGCTATAGAATGATTTCATAGCTAAAAAAAGAAGAGAAGGTATCATTAAAGATGATTGATAATATTTCTTCATTCTTTGTATCACACAAGAAAGCTCTGGCAATACTCTTTATGATAATTTGCTTGGCTGTTATTTACCCTGGCATGTTTACATTTTTGTATGTTGAAGGTAGGGATTTTGGACGTAGCCTTGTTAACTCAATTTTATCTTAGTAAAGTTTAGCACCTCTTAGGAGGTGTTTTTCTAATGCGCTGAACTATTGAAGGCTAGTATGTTCAGTGTTACAATAAGTGCAATGAAAAAGAAAAGGTTTAGAAATCGTTAATGTTTACCAATAATTCTAGAATTATTTTCCTTAATAGGTTTTTGTCGCTGATTATCGAGTACGGCTATGCGATAGCACTGAGTATTATCTTCTCTAAAATCTCGGTGGACTATGTCTTAGGGCTATGGATTGCCAAATTCTTAGGAGGGATTCTTGCCAATGTGGGACATCAATTTGTGGGGAAAATCACAAATAAAAAATATGTTTTGATTGGTATTGAATTGCTTAAGGCAGTCTGTCTTGCTTTGATTTATCTTGCCATGGGCAGTGTTTTTGTGTTTGCTTTGGTGGTTTTGACTGAAGTGCTGACGACTTACTTTAGCAGTTTGTTGTCCTCAGCGGTGCCCGTGCTTGTTAAAAAAGCCAACTTACAAAAATTTAACAGTACCTATACCATGATTGGGTCAGCTTCCTATTTCTTAGCACCTATGATAGTTGGTCTCTGGGGTAGCCTTGATTTAGGAAGCTTATTTTTGGTCTACAGTGTGCTGACGCTACTAGCAACCCTCTTATTGTTTAAACTGGGACCGATTATTTTTGACCGTGAGAATGAATCAGAAGAGGAGGTTTCTTCCAGTCAAGGTAGTCCTATTTTTGGAAGGCAGAGTGTCGTCCTTAAGATGGTTATGATGACTATACTCTTACAGTCAGTGGGTGTCTTATATGATGCTTATGAGGTTATCTTCTTGACCAAAGATGTCGGTATTTCTAGTCAGGCCTATTCTTTCTCTCTGTCCTTCTTGGCCATTGCCTTTCTAGCAACGAGTTCAATTCTATCTTTCAAAAGTCTCACTAAATACTCCCCTATGACCGTTTACTTGTTAGGTTCTCTTGTCTATTTGGGTTACGTTGCCGTCTTTCCATTTGTACCTAACCTACCGACTGTTTTGCTTAGTTATATCTTTTTAGCAGTTGGCCAAACGATATCTGGAATCTCGCAAAATGTTTACCTGCAGGAGAAGTTGAATCCCCTACAGCTCAACAATCTTTATTTGAAAATCGAAGTCTTGAATCAGGTTTTGACAGGGATTGTTGTATTTGTCAGTGGTATACTTATCAAGAGAGGTCTGCAGGTCACTACGATTTATTTGGGATACAGTCTTCCAGTCATTATACTTGTCTTGGGAATAATGCTTATGACTAAACTGTATCAGAAAAATCCAAAGGCATAATTTTTTTGCCTAAGATAATGAAAGTCTTCCAAGGTCCTTGAAGTGGTCTTGGAAATTTTTTTAAAAATAAATCTACAAATGTAAACAAAACTCTTGACATGTTTTCACGATAGCGTTAAAATTAATCTACAAACGTAAACGAATAACGACATTCAGAAAGGAGCTATCATGCTGACAATTTCATCTGCGGAATGGGAAGTCATGCGAGTGCTCTGGGCTAAGGGGCAAGCGACTTCTTCAGAGATTATAGCGATTCTAGCTAAGAAGCTAGACTGGTCGGCTTCGACAGTTAAGACCTTGCTTGGGCGTTTGGCGGACAAGGGTTACCTAACCAGTCAGCGTCAAGGACGAGGCTTTATCTATCAAGCTAGCTTGGGTGAAGATGAAGCGAATTTTCAAGCTTTAGAGGCTGTTTTTGACAAGATTTGCTCGACCAAACACAGCGATTTGTTGGGGCAACTTATCGAGAAGACACCCATGACGCAAGCTGATGTGGATAAGTTACAGGCCTTGCTTCTAGCAAAAGAACCTGTGGATCAGGTGGTGTGTGACTGTGTGCCTGGCCAATGCGCCTGTGGGCATCATATGGAGGTGATATAGGAATGGCAAAAGAAACCTTTGTGGTTAATGGGATGACCTGTGCATCCTGTGTAGCCAATGTTGAAAATGCTGTTAATAAGTTGGATGGTGTGGACAAGGCTGTGGTTAACCTAACCACCGAAAAAATGTCTGTGGATTATGCTGGGGATAAGGTTAGTCCAGAAGCTATTGAAAAGGCTGTGGCTGACGCTGGTTATGAGGCCGAAGTCTACAACCCAGATACAGCTAAAAGTCAGGAAGAACGTGAAGAAGACAAAATTCACAAGGTGCGTGAGCGTCTCATTTGGTCATCAATCTTCACCGTTCCTCTCTTTTATCTGGCTATGGGGCCAATGGTCGGTCTACCTGTGCCAAACTTCTTGTCTCCTCACCATGCAGCCTTGACTTATGCCTTGGTGTTGCTAGTTTTGACAGTGCCCGTCATGTGGTTGGGTCGTTCTTTCTATAGTAATGGTTTTCGTACCTTGGCCAAGGGTCATCCTAACATGGATGCCTTGGTAGCCTTGGCAACATCGGCAGCCTTTCTTTATAGTCTTTATGGTACTTACCACATTTCATTGGGGCATGCCCATCACGTTCACCAACTCTATTTCGAGTCGGTGGCCGTTATCTTGACCCTGATTACTCTTGGTAAGTACTTTGAAACCCTCTCTAAGGGTCGAACTTCAGAAGCTATTAAGAAACTTATGCACTTGTCAGCCAAGGAAGCAACTGTCCTTCGTGATGGTAAGGAAGTCAAGCTTCCTGTGGATAAGGTTGTTCTTGGTGACCATATTGTGGTCAAACCTGGGGAAAAGATAGCCGTGGATGGTCGAGTGATTTCTGGTAGCTCTGCTATTGATGAGAGTATGCTTACAGGTGAGTCACTCCCTATTGAAAAATCAGCTGGTAAACCAGTTTTTGCAGGTTCTATTAATGGTCAGGGTAGCTTGATTTATGAAGCTGAAAAGATTGGTAAGGACACCTTGCTTTCCCAAATCATCAAATTGGTTGAGGATGCCCAACAAACCAAGGCACCGATTGCTAAGATTGCCGATCAGGTGTCAGCGGTCTTTGTTCCCGTTGTCATGGTTATCGCCCTTGTTTCAGGTCTCTTCTGGTACTTTATCATGGGACAAACCTTTACCTTCGCTATGACTGTAGCAGTCAGCGTCTTGGTTATTGCTTGTCCATGTGCATTGGGACTTGCGACACCGACAGCCATCATGGTTGGTACAGGGCTTGGTGCCGAGCATGGTATTCTCTATAAGCGTGGAGATGTGCTCGAGTTAGCTCACAAGGCTGATGTTCTCGTTTTTGACAAGACAGGAACCATTACTCAGGGTAAACCTCAGCTCGCTTCTAGCTATACTTATGACAATAGCGGAGCAGCCTTGCAACTTTTGGCATCCTTGGAAGCCAAGTCCGAACACCCTTTGGGTCAAGCCATCCTTGTGGCAGCAGAAAATGCTAACTTGGACTTGTTAGAGATGGACAATTTCTCAAGTTTGACTGGACGAGGACTAACTGCAAGCTATGCAGGCAAAACTTATCTAGCTGGGAATCAAACTCTTATGGCTGAGGAAAAAGTCGACTTGACTTCAGCACAAGCTGATTTCCAAAGCTTGACAGCGGATGGTCAGACACCTATTTTCTTGGCTGAAGATGGTAAGTTAATCGGACTCTTTGGTGTAGCTGATCAGGTTAAAGCAGATAGCGCCGATATGGTGGCCGCTCTTCATCAAATGAGCAAAGAAGTCATCATGTTGACTGGTGATAATGACCAAACAGCTCAAGCCATCGCTCAAAAGGTTGGTATCAAGCGTGTTATCAGTCAAGTGCTTCCGCAAGAGAAATCTAGGGTGATTAGCGACCTTCAAGCAGAAGGAAAATCAGTCATCATGGTTGGTGATGGTATCAATGATGCCCCAGCCCTTGCGACTGCAGATATCGGTATTGCCATGGGTTCTGGGACAGATATTGCCATGGAAAGTGCCGATATGGTCCTTATGAAACCCAACCTCATGGATGTCGTTAAGGCCTTGAAAATTAGTCAGGCGACAATCACAACGATTAAAGAGAACCTCTTCTGGGCCTTTATCTACAATATCCTGTCTATCCCAGTGGCCATGGGTGTCCTCCACCTCTTTGGTGGCCCGCTTCTTGACCCAATGATAGCAGGACTGGCTATGAGCTTTAGCTCTGTCTCAGTCGTCCTCAATGCTCTGCGTCTCAAACGTCGCAAAGTCTAAGTGTCGATTGCTTATGCCCTCTATCAATTAAGACGTGTATCAAAAAAACAATTTAAAGAAAAGGAAGAAAGAAAAATGACAAAAACATATAACATTACAGGAATGAAATGCCAAGGTTGTGTCAACACCGTTACCGAAAAACTCTCTGCTGTTAAAGGCGTTGAGAATGTTAAAGTTGACCTCGAAAACAAACAAGTCACTATTGAAGGGAAACCATGGAAGTGGTCTCTCAAACGTGCCCTCAAAGGTACTAAGTTCGAACTTGGTGATGAAATTTAAGACAGGAATGAAACAGCTCTTAGGCTGTTTTTCTCTACCCATAATCTTTTTGAAAATCCCTTCCTTTTGTGATATGATTAAGGTAATTATGTTCTCAAAATTGAGACTAGAAAATCAAGAAAAGAAAACGGTATACCTATGTCTAAACAAACCCTTATCCTTCTCTATGGTGGACGTTCAGCAGAACGTGAAGTGTCTGTACTATCAGCTGAGAGTGTTATGCGTGCGGTAGATTACAACGCATTTGAGGTTAAAACCTACTTTATCACTCAGTCTGGTGATTTTATCAAAACACAAGAATTTACAGAAACACCAGGTGATGATGAGAAGCTCATGACCAATGCTACAGTTGTGGCTAGTCAGGCTATCAAACCAAGCGATATTTATGAAGAAGGCGCTGTGGTATTCCCGGTTCTTCATGGTCCTATGGGTGAGGATGGTTCTATCCAAGGTTTCCTCGAAACCCTCAAATTGCCATATGTGGGTACTAATGTTCTTTCTTCAAGTGTGGCTATGGACAAGATTATGACCAAGCATATTCTTGAAGTTGCTGGTGTGCCTCAGGTTGCCTATACAGTCTTCATCGAGGGTGAAGATTTGGAAGTAGCAGTAGCTGAAACGCTTGAAAAATTGACCTTCCCAGTGTTTGTCAAACCTGCTAACATGGGGTCATCTGTTGGGATTTCTAAAGCTGAAAATGAAGCAGAGCTTCGTGCAGCGATTGATTTGGCTCTCAAATATGATAGTCGTATCTTGATTGAGCAAGGTGTGGTTGCCCGAGAAATCGAGGTTGGTATCCTTGGCAATACAAATGTCAAAACGACTGATCCAGGTGAAGTAGTCAAGGATGTGGCTTTCTATGACTACCAAGCCAAGTATATTGACAACAAGATTACCATGGACATCCCAGCTCACGTGCCTGCAGAAGTCATGACACAAATGCGTGCCTATGCGGCCAAGGCCTTCCGTGCCCTAGGTGGTTGTGGTCTTGCCCGTTGTGATTTCTTCCTGACAGAGGATGGAGCCATCTATCTTAACGAGCTCAACACCATGCCAGGTTTCACCCAATGGTCAATGTACCCACTTCTTTGGGAAAATATGGGACTTTCTTACTCAGACCTTATCAAGGAATTGGTGGCCTTGGGACAAGAAATGTTTGACAAACGTGAAAGCCATTTGATTTAAGCAGTATGATTTAGAACACAGACATCTTAGTCTCGGAGAAATCTCTGAGACTGAGGTGTTTTTTTCTTTACAGAAATCCAGATTTTATTTATATCTTTTCTTTATCACCTCGATAAAAAATACATATTATCCAAATAATCTAACAGGTGGTAGAATAAATCTAACGTTTCAAATGAAATAAAGCAATTCGTTCGTGTTTGATGAAGATTTGCGTATCGCGATGATTATCAGAGGCGAGTGAAGGTCAAAGGGCTAGAAGTAGATGGCAGTCAGCAAGTGTTGACGAAATTTTACACGCCCTTTGTATCTTGTAGAATTGAACATAGGCTAAATTCCTAGAACAAAAGATAGACTTCCTAGTGTGCCAGCACACGTTGTCAGTTTCCTATTTGCCTTACGGAATTTTCTAAGCCTTTTGTATCTTGTTTTGAGGAGGTAAGTTTTGGACTGGTCCATTGTTCAACAGTATTTGCCCTTTTATCAGAAGGCATTCTTTTTAACTTTACATATTGCCGTTCTGGGGATTCTTGGTTCCTTCCTTTTGGGCTTGGTGGTGAGTGTTATTCGTCATTACCGAGTGCCGATTTTGAGTCAGCTTTCGACGGCTTATATTGAGCTGTCTCGTAATACGCCATTTTTGATTCAGCTCTTCTTTCTCTACTTTGGTTTGCCTCGTATCGGTTTGGTTCTATCCTCAGAGGCTTGTGCTGTGGTAGGTTTGATTTTCTTGGGTGGTTCCTATATGGCGGAGTCCTTCCGAAGTGGTCTAGAGGCTGTTAGTCAGACCCAATATGAAGTGGGCTTGTCTATTGGTTTGACGCCATTCCAAGTCTTTCGCTATGTGGTCCTTCCTCAGGCAGTGGCTGTGGCGTTGCCGTCATTTAGTGCTAACGTTATTTTCCTTATCAAGGAAACGTCAGTATTCTCAGCGGTAGCCTTGGCGGATTTGATGTATGTGGCTAAGGATTTGATTGGTCTTTACTACGAAACCGATGTGGCTCTGGGCATGTTGGTAGTGGCTTATCTCTTGATGTTGCTGCCGATTTCTCTAGTCTTTAGTTGGATTGAAAGGAGGTTACGCTATGCAGGATTCGGGCTTTCAGGTTCTTCTTCAGGGGAATAATTTCCTACGTATCTTACAAGGTTTAGGCGTAACTATTGGAATTTCCATCGTTTCGGTGCTTCTGTCCCTTTTACTAGGAAGCCTTTTTGGAATTGTCATGACTTCGAAATCTAAGATTGTACGTTTTTTGTCACGTATTTATCTGGAATTTATTCGTATCATGCCCCAGTTAGTCTTGCTCTTCATTGTTTATTTTGGTCTGGCTAGGAATTTTAACATCAATATCTCAGGCGAGCTATCGGCTATTATCGTCTTTACCCTTTGGGGAACGGCTGAGATGGGTGATTTGGTGCGTGGGTCAATCACGTCGCTACCTAGACACCAGTTTGAGAGCGGAAGGGCCCTTGGTCTAACCAATGGCCAACTCTATACCTATGTGATTATCCCACAAGTCTTGCGTCGCTTGTTGCCTCAGGCTATTAACCTGGTGACACGTATGATTAAGACCACATCCTTGGTGGTTTTGATTGGCGTAGTAGAGGTGACCAAGGTTGGTCAGCAGATTATCGACAGTAACCGCCTGACTATCCCAACAGCTTCTTTCTGGATTTATGGCACGATTTTGATTCTTTGTTTTGCCATTTGTTACCCAGTATCTAAGCTGTCTACTTATCTTGAAAATCGTTGGAGGAACTAAGATGACAGAAAGCATTTTACAAATCAAGGATTTGAGAAAGTCCTTTGGGGACAATGAGATTCTCAAAGGCATCTCCTTGGATGTTAAACAAGGTGAAGTCGTTGTTATCCTGGGTTCCTCAGGTTGTGGGAAATCGACCTTGCTACGTTGCATCAATGGCTTGGAGACCATTCAAGGAGGCGATATTCTCCTGGATGGCAAGTCTATCACTGGCAGTAAGAAGGATTTCCACCTGATTCGTCAGAAAATCGGAATGGTCTTTCAAAGTTATGATCTCTTTCCACACTTGGATATCCTACAAAATCTGATCTTGGGTCCAGTCAAAGCTCAAGGACGTAACAAGGAAGAAGTCATTGCGGAGGCTGAGAAACTTTTGGATCGTGTGGGACTTCTGGACAAGAAGCATAGCTTCGCACGACAACTGTCAGGTGGTCAAAAGCAGCGTGTGGCCATTGTCCGCTCCCTGCTCATGCATCCTGAAGTTATCCTCTTTGACGAGGTGACGGCGTCGCTTGACCCTGAGATGGTTCGTGAGGTTCTGGAATTGATTAACGACCTCGCTCAAGAAGGGCGTACCATGTTGATTGTCACCCATGAGCATCAGTTTGCGAGTTCCCTCGCTGACCGTATTATCTTTATGGATAAGGGAGTCATCGCTGAGGAAGGTACTGCTGAAGAATTCTTCAATCATCCAAAGACACAGCGAGCTCAAGAGTTCCTCAATGTCTTTGATTTCAGTCAGTTTGGTGCCTATTTGTAACCCATTGTTTTTAGTAAAAATATAATATTTTAGGAGATATTTATGAAATTAACAAAGAAAATTTTTGCCCTATTAGCCCTCGTCTTTGCCTTGGTAGCAGTGACTGCTTGCTCAAGTAACAGTAGCTCTGGTAAATCAACAGCTAAAGCACGTACCATTGAAGAAATTAAGAAGAGTGGTGAACTCCGTATCGCCGTCTTTGCGGATAAGAAACCTTTCGGTTATGTAGATAACAAGGGTGCTTACCAAGGTTACGATATTGAACTTGGGAACCGTTTGGCAAAAGACTTGGGTGTTAAACCTAAATACGTCTCAGTAGATGCGGCCAACCGTGCAGAATTCTTGATTTCAAACAAGGTAGATATTACCCTTGCCAACTTTACAGTAACTGATGAACGTAAGAAACAAGTGGACTTCGCCCTTCCTTACATGAAAGTCTCAATCGGTGTGGTGTCACCTAAAGACAAGGTCATTAAGGACGTTAAAGAGCTTGAAGGTAAGACTTTGATTGTTACTAAGGGAACAACTGCTGAAACTTACTTTGAAAAGAACTACCCAAATATCAAATTGCAAAAGTATGACCAATATAGCGATGCTTACCAAGCCCTCCTTGATGGTCGTGGCGATGCCTTCTCAACTGATAATACAGAAGTTCTTGCTTGGGCTCTAGAAAATAAAGGTTATGAAGTAGGAATCACATCACTTGGTAACCCAGATACCATTGCCCCAGCCGTTCAAAAAGGTAACAAAGAACTCCTTGACTTTATCAATAAAGATATTAAGAAACTTGGTAAAGAGAATTTCTTCCACAAAGATTATGAAAAAACACTTCGTCCAACTTACGGTGATGCAGCTAAAGCTGATGACCTCGTGGTTGAAGGTGGCGAAGTGAAATAAGACTGACAGCCTTCGTAAGGGCAAGTCTTGCTTAATTAGAATAAAACAACCACCCCGTGGCTATGATATGCCCCCTGTCAAGTAGACAGGTTAAATATCTAAAAAAGTGTCTGTTTTTGAAGGTCAGTCGTACAAAATAAATGTACGGCTGTTTTTTTATGCAGACCACTTTGACTTGTACTTTTCAATTTTGTTATTCTTAGCGATTGGGTATGACAAAGGATGTTCTGATGTTAAGGCAGCGTTTCTGACTTCCAAAGGCGTTCTACAGTCATATCTGCTTTGTGGACGCTCTTGACAGTAAAATCGGATATAGTCTTTGATGGCATATCGGAGGGAGGCCTCATCTGAAATCTCATACATCTGATACATTTCCGATTTTATAATTCCCCAAAAACCTTCTATTGGTCCGTTATCAATACAATGGCCTACTCTTGACATGGATTGAATCATATCAGTATCTTTCAGCTTTTTTTGAAAGTTTTTATTGGTATATTGAAACCCTCTATCGCTGTGAAATATAGGCTTAGCTGTGGGATTTTTTTCAATAGCTTTGTCAAATGTTTTGAAGACTAGCCGATTGTCATTTCGACCACTTATGACAAAAGCAATAGGATAGCGGTCATATAAATCAAGTATGGCACTCAGATAAAGTTTCTTATGAGAGTTAGGAATCTTAAACTCTGTAACATCTGTTACCCATTTTTTGTTCGGAGCAGTCGTATAGAAGTTTCTTGATAACTTATTTTCTGCAGTTTCTTCAGACTTGGCAGTCTTGTATTTTTTCCTTTTCTTACGGATAAAAGCGTGAATATCGAGTATTTTCATAATTCGGTGAATTCTCTTTCTTGAGTAATTCGTATGATTGAAATGATTGATCCAATCGGTCATTCTTCGGTATCCCAAGATGTGTGAAAAACGTTCGTCATATTCTTTAATTAATTCCGCAATTTCGCTGTTTAATTGTTCTTGTTCTGGAACTATTCTATGTTTCCATTTATAAAATGCAGACCTCGTAATGCCGAGCTGATGACACATCCAGCTAATGCTCCACCCTTTATTTGTGTTGAAGTCTTCAATCGCTAAGTATTTTGATTCGTGGCGCTGTTTCCCTAGCCTCACATCCTTCCGAATTCTTTCACTTTTTTTAAGAGTTCAACAGCCATATCCTTTTCTTCTAACTGACGTTTTAAGCGCACATTTTCTCTTCGTAAACGTTCTAATTCATCAACCTCATCATCTAGTTTGTGATGACCCCTTTTGTCAACTAAACCTTCTTCACCATCACTATCATACTTTTTCACCCACGAATACACTTGGCTATAAGAAACATCATAAAGTGACGCCGTTTCCTTATAATTGCGATTGTGTTCAATACAATAATTGACAATCTCTTTACGCTCATCAATAGTAGTTTTACGTCTTGCTTTTGCCATATAGACCCCCTGTTTTGGATTGTAATCCTTAAGTTCTATATTGGCATTATACATCCTAATCCACTTTCTTAAAAGTCCTGAAGAAATATCATACTGATGACCTAAATCAATAGATGAAGCCTCACCACTAATACATTTTTCTACAAGTTCCATTTTAAATTCTTTTGAATAGGAACTGTTTTTTGTTTTCTTTGTGAATCCTAAAATCCCATATTTTTTATAGATGGCGGCCCAATCTTGAATCGTCCTTGTGGAAATATGGAGACAGTTACATATTTCAGATCTGGAACGATTTCCATTAATATAATCGAGACAAGCTTGTTCTTTCTCGTATGGGGTGAATCTTTCTCTTCTAGACATAAAAATACCTCTTAAGTAGATTTTAGGTATTTACCTTGTCTACTTAAGAGGTATCATATCACTATCTAGCTTAGCTAGAAGCAGGGGTGGTTTTTCTTGTTTTTATATTTTCTTTTGATTTTCCATTCAACGAAAAGGACATATATAAGCAAGCTTCCAAACATTCCAAATACGATATAAGGTTCCAGACGATCAAACAAGGTTATTCGTTGACCGTAAGGGGATTTTGAACCATCTTTCCAGGTAATACTCTTGTTTTCATCATCAATTAGTTTGTAGGATTCGCCATCATAGGTCAAGTAATCGTCTTTACGGACATACATATTCAAATAATTGTAGCCGTTCTTTGTGGGAAGGTCTGAAAACAGACTTTCCTTAGCATAAACTTCAATGTAGAGGGTCCCATCCTCTAAGCGTTTAATATCATCGATACGTGCATTTTTGATGAGGACATTTCCGTCTTGAACAATATCCCAATCACGCTTACTTCCCTTTGACCCATCTTCATATGATATGGCAAGCTTATGATTTTCAGATTGCCACAGACCGTAGATACCATCTTTATAAACCCCATCATCAAAGAAAATCATATGGACGATGAAAATCGGTATCATGAGTAGGAAACATATCATAAACACATTGACTAGACGGTCTGTAAATTTATGCCAGTGTGCTCGCCATCCCCTTTTGCGTTTTTGTTCTTTCCGGTATGCTTTTTGTGAATGATACTTTCGATTGAGTTTCTTTCGGTCAGCGTATTTTCTCTTTGTTTGGTGTCTCATTGAGTTTTTCTCTCCTCTTTTGCCGAGCCCCTAAAATAATAAGAAAGAAGCCTAGTCCTAGAATTCCACGATAGATAGTTTGAACAATTGTAGAGAGGTTGGTTTTCCGTTCACCATAAGGGCTGGTAGAACCATCTTTCCAAGTGATGGACTTGTTTTCAGAATTGATACGCTTGTAGGACTCACCGTCATAAGTTAGGAGATTCCCCTTTCGGACATACATATCCAAGTAATGTAACCACCTTTTTGAGGAAGTTTTGAGAGGATATTTTCTGGAGCATAGACCTCAATATGGAGTGTTCCGTCGTTCATCTTTTTGATGGCACGAGTATCTGCAACATTGATTATCGTTTTGCCATCTTGGACGATTTGCCAATTCGTATCACCATGTCTACGGATGTGTTCATAGGAAATGGCAAGCGTGTGGTTTTCGGATTGCCAAAGTCCGTAGATATTGCTTTCATTGGCCGTATAGTGCTTGTAGTAATAAAAGCCACCCCAAAGCAGTGCCAGTAGCACTAAGATAATCAATTCAGCTGTTGGCTCTAGTGGGATAACTTTTCTCCAATTAAAGCGCCATCCTTTAGGTTCTTCGATACTTTGGCAGTCGCTATTTATATTTTCCTCTCCCTTAGAGAGGTTGATTAATTTTTTCTTTGTCATGCCTAATCCTTTCATCAACCATTGTAACAAATTCGTCTTCCAAGCAAAAGCTAGCCTGATTTGTGATATAATTGGGAGTGATTGCAGGTAAGAAAATCTTATTTCTTGCCAGACTTGTAAAAATAAAACAGAGGATTTTAAGATGAAACTGACACTCCATGAAATTGCCAAGGTTGTTGGCGCTAAAAATGATGTCACAGCCTATGAAGATGTTGCCATTAACCAGATTGAGTTTGATAGCCGTAAGATTACAGCGGGCGACCTCTTTTTGCCACTAAAAGGTGCGCGTGATGGGCATGATTTTATCCAAATAGCCTTTGACAATGGTGCCCTAGCGACATTCACAGAAAAAGAATTACCAGCTGATCAAGTCCACATCCTAGTTGATGACGCTCTTGAAGCCTTCCAAAAACTAGCTGCCTACTATCTTGAAAAGACTGAGGTTGACGTTATTGCTGTGACTGGTTCTAATGGTAAGACAACAACCAAGGACATGATTCATGATATCTTGGCAACGACCTATCGTACTTACAAAACCCAAGGTAATTACAACAACGAGATTGGTCTTCCTTATACAGCCCTCCACATGCCTGATGATACTGAAAAGATCGTCCTTGAGATGGGACAAGACCACATGGGAGACATTCACCTCTTGTCAACCTTGGCGAAGCCAAAAACAGCCGTTGTTACCTTAATCGGAGAGGCTCATTTGGAATTCTTCGGTAGCCGTGACAAGATTGCCCAAGGTAAAATGCAAATGCAAGACGGTATGCCTGATGGTAGCCTCTTGCTTGTGCCAAGTGATCCTATCGTAGATCCTTTCTTGCCAAACAATCTTGAAGTGGTACGCTTTGGGGATGGTGCGGAGCTTACAGTCTCTGAGTTGACAGAATTCAAGGACCATCTCACCTTTTCAACCAACTTCCTAGACGGACAAGTTACCTTGCCAGTCACTGGAAAATATAATGCCACAAATGCCATGGTTGCTGCTTATGTCGCAAAACACTTGGGTGTAACTGAGGAAAATATCCTCTCAGCTCTTGCTAACTTGCAGCTTACAAAAAACCGTACCGAATGGAAAAAAGCAGCCAACGGTGCCGATATCCTTTCAGACGTTTACAATGCCAATCCAACAGCCATGAAGCTCATTTTGGAGACATTCTCAGCTATTCCTAAGAATGAAGGAGGCAAGAAAATTGCTGTCCTAGCTGATATGAAAGAACTCGGTGAACAGTCTGTGCAACTTCACACACAGATGATTCTCAGCCTGACACCAGATGCTATTGATACGGTAATTTTCTATGGTGAAGACATTGCAGAATTGTCACAACTTGCCAGTCAAATGTTCCCACTTGGTCATGTTTATTATTTCAAGAAAACAGCTGACGAAGACCAATTTGACGCTATGGTCAAACAAATCGAAGAAAGCCTAGGTGAGCACGATCAAATCTTGCTCAAGGGCTCTAACTCTATGAACCTAGCCAAGGTCGTGGAAGAACTCCAAGCTAAGAATTAAGTTCTCTAACCTGCTCTCCAAGCAGGTTTTTGCTTTATCCTGAAATTTGATATAATAGCAGGCATAGTAATTTCAGCAGGAGAAGAGAATGAAGGAATTTTTGACAACTACCCAAACTCATCCACCCCAGATACCTTTTACCTATTATTTGCTTATGCTTTTGGCGATGGTAGTCTTGAGTTACTTGAGTTGGCGTTGGTATAAGAATGATATATGGCGTTGGACCTTTCTTACTATCCAAGCCATCCAACTCTTTGCCCTCTATACCTGGTACCTCTGGCAGGGCTTTCCTCTTTATATTAGTCTGCCCCTTTACCATTGCCGCATGGCCATGTTTGCTGTTCTCCTCTTGAAAAATAGTAGGATAAAGAGCTATTTTGCTATTATGGGAGTTGTCGGGACTTACTGTGCATTGATTTATCCAGTGTTTGATCCCTATGAGTTTCCTCATATCACAGGCTTTTCTTTCCTAATTGGGCACTATGCCCTACTGGTCAATAGCCTGAATGTCATTTTTAATAGTTATAAAACGCATCCAATCAGTAAGCGGCTGATTGTCGTGGTCACCTTATTACTGAATCTAGCTTTGGTAATAGTTAATCAGACTATCGGTGGAAACTATGGCATGCTTAAACACACGCCATTTATTATGGGAACTCCCTTATTTGTCAAATACCTTGCCGTTTCAGGGGCTCTGATTGTTCTCATGATAATCATGAAAAAAGGTCTGGAGCATTTTGAAGATAAATATTAAATAAATAATGAAGAAACACGCTATCAGAAAGATGATAGCGTGTTTTTTCATTTTATTTGTTTTATTCTAACACAAAACGCTTTCAGAATTGCTTTCACACTGTAATTTGGATATAATAAAGGAGCTGTGCCTGCGAGATTATCGCAAGCCTCGACAACAAATGTAGCCCTAAAAAGAGAGAAATTTTCTGAAAGAAGTGCTACAACTATCTTACTTTTCAATCTGGTAAAAACCTATGACTGTCAGTTCCTATTGAGCATGGAAGTTTTACAATTCCTAAGGAAGCTACTGACGTCCGATACCGCTAAGGAAAAGTATCAAAAAGACTATTTTTAAAGAAGAAAGAAAACTATGAGTATCCAAGACGAAATCAAAAAACGCCGTACTTTTGCCATCATCTCTCACCCCGATGCTGGTAAAACAACAATTACTGAACAATTGCTTTACTTTGGGGGTGAAATCCGTGAAGCTGGTACCGTAAAAGGTAAGAAAACCGGAAACTTTGCTAAATCAGACTGGATGGATATCGAGAAACAACGTGGTATCTCAGTAACCTCATCTGTGATGCAGTTTGACTATGCCGGCAAACGTGTTAATATCCTTGATACCCCAGGGCACGAGGACTTCTCAGAAGATACCTACCGTACCCTTATGGCGGTTGACGCTGCCGTCATGGTCGTTGACTCAGCCAAAGGTATCGAGGCCCAAACCAAAAAACTTTTCGAAGTTGTTAAACACCGTGGTATTCCTGTCTTCACCTTCATGAACAAATTGGACCGTGATGGACGTGAGCCACTCGACCTCTTGGAAGAGTTGGAAGAAGTGCTTGGTATTGCCAGCTACCCAATGAACTGGCCTATCGGTATGGGTAAGGCCTTCGAAGGACTTTACGACCTCTATAACGAACGCTTGGAGCTTTACAAGGGTGACGAGCGCTTTGCCAAGATTGAAGATGGTGATACCCTTTTTGCCAACAATCCGTTCTATGAGCAAGCTAAAGAAGATATCGAACTCTTGACAGAAGCGGGTAATGAATTCTCTGAAGAAGCTATTTTAGCTGGTGAATTGACGCCGGTCTTCTTCGGTTCTGCCCTTACAAACTTTGGGGTTCAAACCTTCCTCGATACCTTCCTCAAATTTGCGCCAGAACCACATGGCCACAAGACAGTTGATGGCGATGGGATTGATCCTCTTAACAAGGATTTCTCTGGTTTTGTTTTCAAAATCCAAGCCAACATGGACCCACGTCACCGTGACCGTATTGCCTTTGTTCGTATCGTGTCTGGCGAATTCGAGCGTGGTATGAGTGTTAACCTAACCCGTACAGGTAAAGGAGCTAAGCTCTCTAACGTCACTCAGTTTATGGCTGAATCTCGTGAAAATGTTGAAAATGCCGTGGCAGGAGACATTATCGGGGTTTACGATACAGGAACTTATCAGGTTGGTGATACCCTTACTGTAGGTAAAAACAAATTTGAATTTGAGCCACTACCAACCTTTACGCCAGAGTTGTTCATGAAAGTTTCTGCTAAAAACGTTATGAAACAGAAGTCCTTCCACAAAGGAATTGAACAATTGGTGCAAGAAGGAGCCATCCAGCTCTATACTAACTACCAAACAGGCGAATACATGCTTGGTGCCGTTGGTCAACTTCAGTTTGAAGTCTTCAAGCACCGTATGGAAAATGAATACAATGCTGAAGTCGTCATGACACCAATGGGTAAAAAGACTGTGCGTTGGATCCAACCTGAGGACCTTGACGAACGCATGTCATCAAGCCGAAATATCTTGGCTAAAGACCGCTTTGACCAACCAGTCTTCCTCTTTGAAAATGACTTTGCCCTTCGTTGGTTTGCGGATAAATATCCAGATGTGACATTGGAAGAGAAGATGTAATGTACTAAGATTGCTTGGCTATATCATAGCCTAAGCAATCTACGCCACGTCCTATAGGACCGTGACTAAGTCCTTTACTAACTCGAAAACGGAAAATTATCGTTTCCGTTTTCTCATGTCGTAATACTATGTATAGTTTATGTAAATCGTTCATATTTTGAAGCTAGCCACTATCTTGTGGCTAGCTAGCCGTCTGACTAACTACGTCAGACGAATAATATCGATTCGTCTGACTTCGTGTCGTAATATCTTAATGATGTTATTTATGAAGTGTTCTATGAGACCGTGGCTAAGTCCTTTACTAACTCGAAAACGGAAAATTCTCGTTTCCGTTTTCTCATGTCGTAATATCTTATAAAAACAAGAAAAACCATAGGACTGTCACTTAAGACTGTCCTATGGTTTCTTTTATTTTTCTGTATTTAGTAACCTGCCTAGGAATCGTTGTAGGGCGAAGAAAACGATGAGGCTGGCCAATGTTTCTCCAAGGAAGGATGAGCTATTGACAATAAATGAATAGAGATAAGGGCTTTGTCCTTTAGGGGCATAGCTTCCCCAAAAGATGATACCGGCTATAAAGTGAATGAGGTAACGAGCGAAGCTACCAAGAAGAATCCCCTCAGTAATCACCATCAGAGACTTGACTTTATTGCCTTGTTTAATGGCTTTATCAAGGGCTGGTTTGACCACACCACTGATACCAATCAGACTAAAGGCGACAAAGTACTCCAGAAACCCTTGTGTCAAGGTCAGCCAACCACCGGCTGCCTGTCCTGTCACCACTTGAAGTAGCCCCCAGATAAGACCGCCCATAGCACCAGCTTTAACCCCCCAGCGAAAACTGAGGAGAAAGATAGGTACCATCTTAAAGGAAAGGGAAATCCAAGGGCCTAGTGACATGGGCTGGGTAACTAGGTCCAGGATATAAGCAATGGTTGCAAAAAGGGCAACCTCAATCATTGGTCGAATATTTGTTTTCGACATAAAAAAACCTCCTATACCAATCGTCTTGATTGGCTGTTTTTTGCCACATCAAAACGACGTCATAGAAGTTCCTCTATTTCAATCTATTTTGAGACACATCCCTACGCAGGTCCTAACCTGATCAGGTGGTAAGAGTTTAGGCATGTCTTGAAGAAATAATCAAGCTAGCCATTCTCAGCAATTGCTCCTCTTGTGACTCCTTAATTGTACTACTAGAAACCCATTTCTGCAAGTGTCTGAAATCCTAAAATTGTGGTATAGTTAAAGCAAGGATTATCTTTACAATAAAAAAGGAGAAACAACTATGGGACTTTTTTCAGGACTGCTTGGTAACGCATCTAAAAAAGATAATGATAAAGTTGAGCGCCAATTGGAGGGCATCTTAATTCCAGGTGAACAGGTGGAGTTAGCCTATGTCCTTGTTCGTGACCTGATTGTCTTTACAGAGAAACGCTTGATTTTAGTCGATAAACAAGGTGTTACAGGGAAGAAGACTTCTTACAAGTCTATCCCTTATCACTCGATTTCTCGTTTTACTGTAGAAAGTTCAGGGCACTTTGACCTAGATGCTGAACTTAAGATTTGGATTTCATCAGCATTGGAGCCCGCAGAGGTCCTTCAATTTAAGAGTGATAATAATGTCTTTGAAATTCAACAAGCTTTGGCAGCAGCAGTGCTAAAGTAATGAGGAAGAAAAATGTTTATTGAAAAAGAACTGGGTTATAAGCGTCACTGGATTAATATTGACTCAGATATTATTTCTGAGCAATCCTACCTTTATACCAAGTATGATATTGACCAGGAAACTATAGAGTATGCCTTGGATAAAAATGAACGTGCTCACATGGACTACAACCGTGAGAATGGAACAATTACCTTTATCTATAATGTTCTGGCTCTTGAAAAGGACAAGGAATACTATGAAACCATTCCTCTGACCTTTATTGTACAAGATACGCGTTTGGTGACCATTAGTAACGAGGATAATGCTTATGTGATCAGCAAAATGGAAGACTATGTGGATAACCATGAGGATTTATCTATTTATAAATTGCTTTTTGCAGGACTTGAGATGATTTCAAATGCCTACTATCCCGTCATTGAACGTTTGGATCAGCAAAAAGATGAGGTTAGTCGACGTCTAAGGCAGACTACGACAAGTAAGAATCTTTACGACCTTTCAGATTTGGAAACAGGCATGGTCTATTTGGTAGCTGCCGCTACACAAAACCGTCTCCTTTTGGAGCACATCAAGGGGCACGCCATTTATCGTCGTCTCAACGAGGTTGAAAAAGAACAGTTTGATGATGCCATGATTGAAGCCAGACAGTTAGTAGCCATGACGGACCTCATTTCTAAGGTCTTACAGCAACTGTCAGGTTCTTATAATAATATCCTAAACAATAACCTGAACAACAACTTGAGTAATTTGACCATTATTGAGGTACTCTTGGGAGTGCTCGCCGTCATTACCGGTTTCTTTGGGATGAATGTTCCTTTACCGTTTATGACGGTTAGTCCAGCCTGGATTTTCATCATTATCGGTAGTGTGATTCTTTGTTTGGTCTTGGCCCGCTACCTGCGTTGGTTGGTCCATAAATAATAATTAGTGAGTGAAACCGTCTTCTCAAATTGAAGGCGGTTTTAAAACGTTATTTCCTGTCTTTTTATTTCTAAATATGATAGACTAGATGAGTTGTTAAAATAAACGACTATTAAATACAGGTAGTTAATCTACTACACAACCAAGTCTCATAAGGTGGCTTCGCACCGCCTTCAAATAGAAAGAAGAATACTTTGAAATTTACAGATTTAAACCTATCAGAAGACATCCAATCAGCTGTTGTAGCTGCCGGTTTTGAACAACCATCACCTATCCAAGAGTTGACAATTCCACTTGCTCTTGAAGGTAAGGATGTCATCGGTCAGGCACAAACTGGTACTGGTAAAACAGCTGCCTTTGGTTTGCCTACCCTAGATAAAATTCGTACAGAAGAAAATACAATTCAAGCCCTGGTTATTGCCCCAACACGTGAGTTGGCAGTGCAATCTCAAGAAGAGCTTTTCCGTTTTGGTCGTGACAAAGGCGTTAAAGTTCGCTCAGTCTACGGTGGTTCTAGCATTGAAAAACAAATCAAGGCCCTCCGTTCAGGTGCTCACATCGTTGTAGGAACACCAGGTCGTCTCCTTGACCTTATCAAACGTAAGGCTCTTAAACTCAATAACATCGAGACTTTGATTTTGGATGAAGCGGATGAAATGCTTAACATGGGCTTCCTTGAAGATATTGAAGCTATCATTAGCCGAGTACCAGAAGAACGTCAAACTCTCCTTTTCTCAGCAACTATGCCTGATGCCATCAAACGTATTGGTGTGCAGTTCATGAAGGACCCTGAGCATGTGAAAATCAAGGCTAAAGAATTGACCAATGTTAACGTTGACCAATACTTTATCCGAGTGAAGGAACAAGAGAAGTTTGATACCATGACTCGCCTTATGGACGTTGACCAACCAGAATTGTCAATTGTCTTTGGTCGTACCAAACGTCGTGTGGATGAGTTGACACGTGGTTTGAAACTTCGTGGTTTCCGTGCAGAAGGTATCCACGGTGACCTTGACCAAAACAAGCGTCTTCGTGTTATCCGTGACTTCAAGAACGACCAAATCGATATCTTGGTTGCGACAGACGTTGCGGCGCGTGGTCTTGACATTTCGGGTGTCACTCACGTTTACAACTACGATATTCCACAAGATCCAGAAAGCTACGTTCACCGTATTGGACGTACAGGACGTGCAGGCCAATCAGGTCAATCTATTACTTTCGTAGCACCAAATGAAATGGGTTACTTGGGAATTATCGAAAACTTGACTAAGAAACGCATGAAAGGTCTTAAGCCACCAACAGCTCAAGAAGCCTTCCAAGCTAAGAAGAAAGTTGCTCTTAAGAAAATTGAACGCGACTTTGCGGATGAAGCTATCCGTTCTAACTTTGACAAGTTCAAGGGTGATGCGGTTAAATTGGCTCAAGAATTCACTCCTGAAGAATTGGCACTTTACATCTTGAGCTTGACCGTTCAAGACCCAGAGACAATGCCAGAAGTGGAAATTGCGCGTGAAAAACCATTGCCATTCAAACCATCAGGTGGTGGCTTTGGTGGTAAAGGCGGCAAAGGTGGCCGTGGCAACCGTGGTCGCGATAACAACCGTCGTGGTGGATACCGTGGCGACCGTAACCGCGATGACCGAGACGGTGGTCGTCGTGACTTCAAACGCAAGTCTAAGAAGAATAGCCGTGACTTCGAAAACCGTGGCAACAAACGCCCACACCGTACCTCAAGCGAAAAGAAAAACGGCTTTGTTATCCGTAACAAGGGTGATAAATAAACAATGAAAACGCTCTATGAAAATAGAGCGTTTTCCAATATCAAAAACTCTAAGCAGGCTTAGCCTGCTAACTCATGACAGAAAAGAAAGTTCGGCTTATAATGAAGGTGAACAATACCAATCCGTTGTATTTAATAGGGCTTTGCCTAGCCTGTATCAAAAACTGGATGAACAAGAGTTATGAGATAACTCGAATATGCCTTGAGCATGAAAATAAAATTACTAATAGCCTCTTGTTCTATTGTTCAATAGTTAACAGGAGGTTTTTGTAATGGAAGTTATGATTGAAACTTGTTGTGGAATTGATGTCCACCAAAAGTCTATCGTTTGTTGTATTCTAGATGGTCCACTAGAAAGCAATAAACCTAAAAAGATTCAGAAAAAATTTGGTACAACAACTATAGCTCTCCAAAACGCCTTAGATTGGTTATTGGAAAATCACGTCACACATGTCTTTTTTGAAAGCACTGGCCAATATTGGGTACCACTCTTTAATATATTCTCAGACTCAGAACTCAATTTGATATTAGCTAACCCCCAACATATTAAGAATGTGCCTGGTCGAAAAACAGACATGAAAGATGCCGAATGGATTGCACAGCTCGGACGTTGTGGACTTATTGAGCCATCTTACATTCCAAGCCCTGAAGTGATGCAGTTACGTTTACTCACTCGTAGGTTACGTTCTTACAAACAACGTCAAACTCAAATAAAGAATGAGATTCATAACCTCTTACAACGTGCTAATATCAAACTAACCAGCTATCTTTCTGATATCTTCTCTAAGACAGGACAGTCTCTTTTAACGCTCTTTATCAATGGGGAACTCATTGATTATGACAATGTGACAGCTTGTATTCACAAGCATGTCAAAGCAAGTCCCGAAGAATTAATGGAGGCCATGAATGGGAAGTTGTCACTGGAGGATCGATTTCTCTTGGAGCAAAGCCTAGAAGAATATCAATAAAATCAAAAACTCATGAATAAATTAAGGAGTGAAATAATAGCTTATATCGAAAAGGAGTTTCCCTGAAGAAAATAGATTACTTCAAATGATTCCTGGTGTGAGTGAAACTTGTGCAGCCACTATTTTAGCTGAGATTGGACCAGATGTGAAGGCTTTTCAATCGGACGCACACTTAGCTTCTTGGGCTGGGCTCTGCCCAGGATCTTATGAAAGTGCTGGCATTAAAAAATCCTCACATATCACGCAAGGAAATCGATATATCAAACAGGCTTTGACCATGTCGGGATTGATTGCGGCTCACTCTAAAGACAATGCGTTTTCATCTTTTTATAGCAAAATTTCCCAAAGAGGAAGTAAGATGAAAGCCGTCATTGATTGCGCACATAAGCTACTTCGTATCATTTACAAAATTCTCGCAACACACCAAGAATACGACAAAGAAAAAGTGCTAGGACTGAGGCAACAGTTCTAACACCAAAAATTTAAAAAATCTCAATTACAGTATAACACAAGAAGAGTTTTTTGCGCTATTTTTGATGTTTTTTTCAAATAAAAACACACGGTTATTTTTCCGTGTGTTCTTTGATATAGGCTAGTTTTTTCTCTCGGCTTTTTCTCTTAAAGAGTGCTTCGGCGCTCATGGCTTCAGGCTTGCTGTCAAAGACTTCTGAATAGAGGAGTTTAACTGGTAGGCGGGCTCTGGTATACTTGGCGCCTTTGCCTGCATTATGGGTTTTGAGGCGGCGTTCGACGTCTGTGGTATAGCCTGTATAGAGGGTGCCATCGGCACACTCAACCACATACATGTAGGCCTTGTTATCCTTTTCTGTCATCGTCTAGGACTCACCCTCAGTCTTTTTTCCAAAGTAAATCTCAAAGATTTCGTCGGTATAGTCGCCATTTTCCTTATGCACAAAGAGAGGCGGAAGGATTTTCAAGCCATCTGTCGAGCCGTCTTTAATGGCTTCAATCAGGAGCATATTTGCCTCACGTCCCATCTTAGGATAAATAAACTGGATGCGTTTAGGCGCTAGATTATACTGGCGCATAGTATCGATGATATCCAAAAAGCGGTCAGGACGATGCACCATGGCAATACGTCCGTTAGATTTGAGGGCATGACGAGCGACCTGGCAAATTTCCTCTAGATTGGTTGTGATTTCGTGACGGGCCAAGAGGTAGTGCTCGGACAGATTCTTCTTGGATGTTTCTGTCGCCTTAAAGTAAGGTGGGTTACAGAGAATAAGGTCCACCTGAGATCGTGGAGCATGGTCAAGCAAATTTTTCAGGTCGTCATTAACCACAGTCACCTGGTCCTCTAGTTGGTTGAGAGTGACGGAACGTTTGGCCATGTCAGCCAGACGTTCTTGTAGCTCAACCAAGGTAATTGGTGCCTCAGTGCGTGTACTAGCAAAGAGGCCAACGGCACCATTTCCCGAACAGAGGTCGACGATTAACCCCTTCTTTGGAATTTTTGGGAATCGCGAGAGGAGGACACTGTCGATAGAATAGCTGAAAACCTCCTTATTTTGAATGATTTTTACATCTGTGGAGAAGAGTTGGTCAATGCGTTCTCCATCTTTTAAAATTGGATTTGTCATAGCTTTTATTGTAACAAAAAACAGCTCCCAAAGGAACTGTTGTGAGTGATTACTCCAGGACACCAAAGGTGTAGCCTTGATCTTTGAAGTATTCGATGATTTGTGGAAGGGTCTGAACTGTGAGTTCCTTACCAGCAGTGTCGTGCATAAGGACAACCTTAACATGACTCTCAGGGAAATATTTTTGTGAACCATCCAAGTAGGCCATCATGCTTTCAGATGTCGTTGGGCGAACAGAGGCTGGTTCTGCATCACCACAAAGCATGTTCCAATCAATCCACTGGACACCTTCCTTGGCGAGAGCTTGGTCAGTACTTTCTAGACCTTGCCATGACATATGACCACCAGGATAACGGAAGATTCTTGTCTTGAAGTCTTTACCTAGGATGGCTTGGAAATTAGCCATGGTTTGGTTAACCTCAGAAACAATCTGACTTTGATTAGGAACACGTCCTGGATAAAGGAGATTAAAGTTATGGCTGAGGCTATGGTTGGCAATCGCATGTCCTTCTGTAATTTGGCGTTTGAGGATGTCCGCATTTTCTTGTGTAATGGTGTAACCAATGTGGAAGAATGTGGCATGAACACCATATTCTTTCAAAATACTCATGACTTGTGGGGTCAGTGTTGGATCAATCCCATCGTCAAACGTTAAAAAGACTACCTTGTCGTCGATATCCTGAGACTTGCCTCGAATAGTATTATTCACAGCAGTAACATCGTAAGCATAGTCAGAAGCTGCAATGCTGTGGTTACTACCTTTCTTGAGTTGTGTTTTATCTTCTTCCTTAGGTTTTTCTGAAGCTGAACTTGCGCTATTAGCGACTTGTTCAGTCTTTTCAGCCTTGGCTACTTGTTCAGATTTCGTGTTATGGCGTTGGAATAGGACAAAGCCTAGGATAGCCAAAACAGCCAAGTTTGCAATAATGAGGCAAATATTAAGTGCCTTTCGATTTTCCCCTGTAATCTTAATACTTTTTATCATAGCTACATTATAGCTCAAACCATTGGAAAGTGCCACACCATTTTCAATAGTTTACAAAGAAATTCGATGAAAAAAGATCTCCTTTTTTTGGTATAATAGTAAAAAACTTGTAGAAAAAGAGGTAAAAACGTGTTTTACGCTTATTTACGTGGGCTTGTTGTCTTCCTTCTATGGATTATCAATGGTAATGCCCATTATCACAATCGCGATAAATTATTGAACAAGGATGAAAACTATATCTTGGTTGCTCCGCACCGAACTTGGTGGGACCCTGTTTATATGGCATTTTCAGCTCGTCCTAAGCAGTTTATTTTCATGGCTAAGAAAGAACTCTTCAAGAGTCGTATCTTTGGTTGGTGGATCCGTATGTGCGGAGCCTTCCCAATTGACCGTGAAAATCCTGGTCAAGAAGCTATCAAGTACCCTGTTAACATGCTTAAGAAGAGTAATCGTAGTTTGATTATGTTCCCAAGTGGTAGCCGTCATTCTTCTGATGTTAAGGGTGGGGTTGCGGTTATCGCTAAAATGGCCAAGGTTAAGATTATGCCAGTTGTCTATCAAGGCCCTCGTGAGCTCAAGGGTCTCTTAACGGGTGAACGTGTGGATATGAACTATGGTAATCCTATTGATATTTCAGATTTGAAGCGTTTGAATGACGAAAATATTCAAGAGGTTGCTCGTCGTATCCAGTCTGAATTTGCTCGTCTCGATGAAGAAGCTTTGAGCTATCAAACAGGCAAGAAACCAAACCCATTCACTTATATTTACCGTGTACCTCTCGGTCTTGTGGCTATTATTGCAGTGCTTTTGACCATGGCTTTCTCATATGTAGCTAGCTTTGTTTGGAACCCTGAAAAACACCGTGCCAAAGAAACGCAGAAATAAGCTAATAACTCTGTCAGACATAGATCTGATGGAGTTTTTTTACTTTTTGATATATTTTTCAAATTTTTTACGAATAAGAAAGAAAATATATCAATTAAGGAGAATAGCGTGAAGGAAAAGATTCTAGCCTATGTCAAAGATAATCGTCTGTTTGTGAGTGTCATCGCTGTACTGATGGTGATTTTTTGCTTCTTTTTATGGATGACTTGTGGTGCCGGCAACAGCATGGAGGCGGAGACGTCTTATACAGATGTGACAGCTTTGTCAACCTCCTCCTCCTCCAAACAAAGCTCACAGTCTCTTTCTGAGGCGTCTTCCCAGTCAAAGACTGAAGGAAGTGAAAAGGATAAGTTAAAAGTAACGGTAGATGTTAAGGGGGCTGTGGCTAATCCAGGTGTTTATACCTTAAAAGCAAGCGCTAGGGTGACTGATGCCATCAAAGCTGCTGGGGGAATGACTGAGGATGCGGATGCTAAGAGTGTTAATTTAGCCGCAAGTCTGTCGGACGAAGAGGTTATCTATGTGGCAACTAAGGATGAAAACCTCTCTGTTCTTGGTCAATCAGGAACTGGTCAGGTCTCTGACAAAGGAGGGCAAACTAGTGCTAAGGATGGCAAAATTAACTTAAATACAGCAACCTCAGAGGAGTTGCAAACTATTTCTGGAATTGGAGCTAAGCGGGCAGAGGATATCATTGCCTATCGTGAAAGTCATGGAGGCTTTCAATCCGTAGATGACTTGAAAAATGTCTCAGGAATTGGTGATAAAACTTTAGATAAAATCAGAGAGTCCCTCTATGTGGCTTAAAAAAGCTCCAATCAATCTTTTTTCCTTGGCTCTGTTAATAGCTGCTCTTTATTTTACGATTTTTGTCACTAATGTTTATGCTATGGGGGCTTTTGCTTTTCTTTTAGTATGTTTTTTGAAGCATCATTGGAAGAATAAGGCAGCCCTAAAGTTGGTGGGGCTTGTAGGTGGGTTCTTTTTGATTTATTTTTTATTCTTGCATCACAGAGCTAGCATACAAGATAAACAAGCTCCTGCTGAAATCAATCAGGTGACTCTGGTTGCTGATACGCTATCGGTTAATGGTGAGCAATTATCAGCTATTGGAAAGGCAAAGGGACAAACTTATCAGGTCTTTTACCGACTCAAATATGAGAAGGAGCAGCATTTTTTTAAGACTACTAGTCAAACGCTAGTACTAAAAGGAAAAATAAAGTTATCCCCAGCAACTGGTCAACGTAATTTTCAAGGGTTTAATTATCAGTCTTATCTAGCCAGTCAAGGCATTTATCGAATGGCTCAGATTGAGCACTTGGACCATGTGGTGCCTCAAAAATCTCTATCTCCCCTAGCTTTTTTACATCAACTGAGGAGGAGGGCATTGGTTCATATCCAGACGCACTTTCCTAATCCTATGAGACACTATATGACAGGCCTGCTCTTTGGGTATTTGGATAAGGAGTTTGATGAGCAGAGTCAGCTTTACACAAGCTTAGGTATTATTCATCTATTCGCACTTTCAGGGATGCAAGTCGGCTTTTTTCTGGGATGGTTTCGCTATGGACTCCTACGCTTGGGCCTTCCTAAAGATTATCTATTAATTATCTTGCTACCTTTTTCCTTATGCTATGGCTTAATGACAGGTTGGACAGCTTCAGTCCTACGTTCCTTGATTCAAAGTTTGTTGGCGGAGTTTGGTATTAAAAAACTGGATAATATGGGTATAACCTTGCTTTTATTGTTTCTCTTTTTACCTCATTTTCTTTTGACAGTGGGAGGTGTTTTAAGTTGTTCCTATGCCTTCTTGTTGTGTTTGTTTGATTTTGAGGAGATGTCATCTCTTAAAAAGTCAATCTGTACGAGCTTGGTATTGAGTCTTGGGATTTTGCCCTTTCTAACTTACTATTATGGGACCTTTCAACCGGTGAGTTTAATTCTGACGGCGATGTTTTCGATAGTCTTTGATAGCTTTCTCTTACCTGTCTTGACGGTCTTCTTTGTCCTTTCAGGACTAGTAATCTTTTCTCAAATCAACCCACTTTTTGAATGGATGGAGACCTTTTTGACTTGGATACAATCCTGGATAGGCCAGCCTTTGATTTTAGGGAAACCTAGTTTGTTTCAGTTTGGCTTGATGATAGCTGTATTGGTTATGCTCTTTGATTTTTGGAAAAAGCCCCAGTTTAGGGTTTGTCTTTTGATGATTTTTAGTCTTTTGATGGTCTGGGTCAAACATCCTTTAACCAATGAGGTGACTATGGTTGACGTTGGTCAGGGAGATAGTATTTTTCTGAGGAGTATGAAAGGCGATACCATCCTAATTGATGTGGGTGGCAAGGTGACTTTCGGCTCAAAGGAAAAATGGCAAGAGGCTAGTCAGACGAGCAATGCGGAGAAAGCCTTGATTCCCTATCTACAGGCTAGGGGAGTGTCTCAAATTGACCATCTGGTCCTGACTCATACGGACACAGACCATATTGGTGATTTGGAAGAAGTGACCAAGCGGTTTAAGATTAAGGAAATCTGTGTCAGTCAAGGAGCTTTGACTAAGCCTAGTTTTGTGAAACGACTTCGAACTTTAAAACGCCCAGTTCGCACTCTAAAGGCTGGAGACAACTTACCCATGATGGGAAGTAAGCTACAGGTTCTTTATCCAAATAAAATTGGTGATGGTGGTAACAATGATTCGATAGTTCTTTACGGAAAACTATTAGGAAGCAGTTTTCTGTTTACTGGTGATTTGGAAAAAGAAGGAGAGGAGGAACTGATGGTCAGCTATCCTAATTTAAAGGCCAGTGTCCTCAAAGCCGGACACCACGGTTCAAAAGGGTCATCGTCTGAAGCTTTTTTGGACCAGCTGCATCCCTCCCTTGCACTTGTTTCAGCCGGTGAGAACAATCGTTATAAACATCCAAATGATGAAACTTTGAAGCGTTTTAAGAAACGTCACATTAAGGTTTTACGAACAGACCAGAACGGCGCTATCCGTTTTAAGGGGTGGTTTAAGTGGTCAAGTGAAACTGTCCGATAATTGTTAGAGTTCTTAATTTGTCATGCACCTCAATCTATGGTAGAATGTAAAGGCTAATATTCCAGTATAAGAAAGATTGAACAGTATGCGTAAAATTATCATCAATGGTGGTAAGAAACTTCAGGGAGAAGTTACAGTATCAGGGGCTAAAAATTCAGTTGTTGCATTGATTCCAGCCATCATTTTATCTGATGGGGTGGTTACTCTTGATGGGGTACCAGCAATCAGCGACGTCGATAACCTCATTGAAATTATAGAAGTAATGGGTGGTTCTGTTAAGCGTGATGGCGAAACACTTGAAATTGATCCACGAGGCGTTAAGGATATGCCAATGCCATTTGGTAAGATTAACAGCCTTCGTGCTTCTTACTATTTCTACGGTAGCTTGCTTGGACGTTACGGACAGGCAACAGTAGGTTTGCCAGGTGGCTGTGATTTGGGACCACGTCCTATTGACCTTCACCTTAAGGCGTTTGAAGCGATGGGTGCTAGCATTTCCTATGAAGCGGAGTCTATGCGTATTGCGACTGATGCTGGTCAATGCATTAAGGGTGCTCATATTTACATGGATACGGTCAGTGTTGGAGCGACTATCAATACCATGTTGGCAGCAGCTAAGGCTGAGGGTCGTACGGTTATTGAAAATGCGGCGCGTGAACCTGAGATTATTGATGTAGCAACTCTTCTTAACAATATGGGCGCACGTGTACGTGGCGCTGGTACAGAGGTTATCACGATTGACGGTGTAGAGAGCTTACATGGCACTCGTCACCAAGTTATTCCAGACCGTATTGAAGCGGGTTCTTACATTGCTATGGCCGCGGCTATCGGTAAGGGAGTTAAGGTTAAAAATGTTCTTTATGAACACCTTGAAAGTTTTATTGCTAAACTTGAAGCAATGGGTGTTCGTATGACAGTTGAAGAAGATGCCATCTTTGTGGAAGAGCAAGGTGATCTAAAACCTGTTGACATTAAGACGTCGCCTTATCCAGGTTTTGCAACAGATTTACAACAACCGATGACACCGTTGTTATTGAAAGCAAGTGGTCGAGGAAAAATCATAGATACAATTTATGAAAAACGTGTGAACCACGTTCCTGAATTGGCTCGTATGGGAGCTGATATTCAAGTACTCGGTGGACAGATTGTTTATAACGGTCCAACGCAACTCTCAGGTGTACTAGTAAAAGCTAGTGATTTACGTGCGGGTGCGGCGCTTGTTACGGCAGGTCTTATGGCAGAAGGTCAAACTGAAATTACCAATATTGAGTTTATCCTTCGCGGGTATTCAAATATCATTGAGAAACTTTCTGACCTTGGTGCAGATATTCGTTTGATTGAAGATTAAGTCTAAGGTTCAACCCCTAGTGGTTGAGCCTTTTTCCATTTCTAAAACTGTGTTATAATACTATCATGGATATTTGGACTAGTCTGGGTGCTTTTGCCTTTTTTGAGTCGGAGCGCCTTTCTTTTAGACCACTCATCTTTTTGGATCGTTTTGATTTACACGAAATTGTATCAAATCCTCAGAATCTACAATTTTTCTTTCCTGCCACTCAAACACAGCATGAAACGGATTGCCTTTTGGTCCATTATTTCATGAAGGAGCCTCTAGGTGTATGGGCGATTGTAGATAAAGAGTTAGATAAGATGATTGGCGTCGTTCGTTTTGAGAAGATTGATGTCCAGAAACGGACTGCAGAGCTTGGCTATTTTCTGAATGCCTCTTACTGGGGTAGAGGTCTAATGACTGAGGCGGTTACCTGTCTGTCAGATTTGGCTTTGACAGCTATGGAAATGGGTCGTATTATCCTTATTGCACATTTGGAAAATAAGGCATCGATTCGTGTAGCGGAAAAATCTGGCTTTAAACTTGTGTCTCGCTTTAAGGGAGCAGACCGATACACTCGTACCATGCGTGATTATCTCCGCTTTGAGAAGGAGGAGAACTGTGAGTAAACACCAAGAAATTCTAGATTATCTTGAGGCCTTGCCTATTGGTAAGCGTGTTAGTGTGCGTAGTATTTCGAATCACTTACAGGTTTCTGATGGAACTGCCTATCGAGCCATTAAAGAAGCTGAAAATCGAGGGCTGGTTGAGACACGTCCTCGGAGCGGGACGGTTCGAATTGAAAAGAAAGTCCAAGTTCGCCTTGACAGGCTGACTTTTGCGGAGATTGCAGAGATTACAGAGTCTGAGGTTATCTCTGGTCATGAAGGTTTGGAACGTGTTTTCAGTAAGTTCTACATTGGAGCCATGACTATTGAGAATATCACCCGTTATCTAACCAAAGGAGATCTTCTTATTGTTGGGGACCGTGAGGATATTCAATTGCTTGCTCTAGAACACAATAATGCTATTCTAGTGACGGGGGGCTTTCAGGTTTCCGATAGGGTAAAAGAGCTTTCTCGTTTGAAGCAATTTCCGGTTATGGTAACAACTTACGATACCTTTACCGTGGCAACCATGATTAACCAGGCGCTTTCGAATGTCCGTATCAAAACAGACATCAAGACTGTGGCTCAAGTCTATACCAGACGAGAAGACTACAACTACATGACTCCAGAAATGACGGTCAGGGATTTTCAGAATTTGGTTAAACGGACCAACTTGGTACGTTTTCCAATTTTATCTGAGTCTGAAAAAGTGATTGGGATTGTGACCATGCGGGATGTGTCTAATCAGCAACCGACGACCATGCTTAAGGCAATCATGACCAAGCCGACGGTGACAAGACTTGAGACTAGTCTGGCAACTGTTGCCCAAAAGATGATTTTTGAAGACTTTGATATCATTCCTGTTGTGGACGAAGAAAAACACTATCTAGGTGTTATCACCCGTCGTCAGGTTTTGGAAGAACTTCAGGACAATAATCGTGGCAACTTGCACACCTTTAGTGATCAAATGATAGCTAACCTGAACCAGGACAAGCATGCTTTCAGCTTTGAGGTAGAGCCCACTATGATTGACAATTCTGGGAACCTCACTCAGGGTGTTCTTGCAGAGATGGTTAAAGAGGTTGTCTATCGTATCATGGAAAAGCAGGAGCAAAATGGTCTTGTGATTGAAGAGATGATGTTTTACTTTCTTCAGGCGGCTCAGATTGATGACAAGGTGACGATTACACCAAGTATTATCGCCGAGACCAGACGTAGAGCTCATCTGGATCTTATGGTTACTCATGGGAATCATACCGTCTGCAAATCAGTTGTTGTGGTTAAGAAAACTTAGTAACGAATAAAAAATAAAAGATATAAAGAAAACGGAGAAAACAATGATTACATTAAAATCAGCACGTGAAATTGAAGCAATGGATAGGGCAGGGGATTTTCTTGCTAGTATTCACATTGGTCTACGTGACCTCTTGAAACCAGGAGTGGACATGTGGGAAGTAGAAGAGTATGTACGTCGTCGTTGTAAAGAAGAAAATGTTCTTCCTCTTCAGATTGGTGTTGAGGGAAGTATTATGGATTACCCTTATGCGACATGCTGTGGTCTTAATGACGAAGTGGCACATGCCTTTCCACGTCACCATATTTTAAAAGATGGTGACCTCTTGAAAGTTGATATGGTCTTGTCAGAACCTATCGATAAGTCAGTCCTTGATGTATCAAAATTGGACTTTGACAATGTTGCTCAGGTTAAAAAATACACGGAATCATATTCTGGCGGTTTGGCTGACTCATGTTGGGCTTATGCGATTGGAACGCCATCTGACGAAGTTAAAAAACTTATGGAAGTAACACGTGAGGCTATGTATCTTGGTATTGAACAAGCAGTAGTCGGTAACCGTATCGGTGATATCGGGGCAGCTATCCAAGAATACGCTGAAAGTCGTGGTTACGGTGTTGTTCGTGATTTGGTTGGACACGGAGTTGGGCCAACAATGCACGAAGAGCCAATGGTGCCAAACTATGGGGTGGCTGGACGAGGTCTCCGTCTCAAAGAAGGAATGGTTTTGACTATTGAGCCAATGATTAACACTGGTACTTGGGAAATCGATACGGACCTTGAAACTGGCTGGGCTCACAAAACTCTTGACGGTGGACTTTCTTGTCAATATGAACACCAATTTGTTATTACTAAGGATGGTCCAGTAATTTTGACTTCTCAAGGCGAAGAAAGAACTTACTAATATGAAACGACAAGGCTTAATGGCCCGTCTCCTGGATAAACTCCAGTGGCGCCCTTTGCAGGTTTATCTTAGGCATTATCGTAGTGCAGAGATAGACATTTCAACTATCGCAGTGGCTTACTATCTCATTTTGACGGTTTTTCCGCTCATTGTCATTGCGGCCAATGTCTTTCCCTATTTGAATATTGATACGACTGATCTTTTGAAGTTTATGAATGAGCACCTTCCTAAGCAGTTTTATGCACCTGCAGCAAACGTTGTTCAGGATATCTTCTCGACACCTTCTGGACAGTTATTGGGAGTTGCCTCTTTGACAGGATTCTGGACTATGATTAAGTCCTTGTCTTCCCTTCAAAAGGCGATTAACAAGGTGTATGGTGCTTCAGAACACCGTGATGTCTTTATTAGTCACATTATCGGTGGTTTCATGAGTCTGGTCATTTTGTTCCTGCTCACCTTTGCACTAATGCTGTCCACGATTATTCAGTCGGTCCTTCGAGTTGTCAATCAGACCTATCCTATTGGTTCCAAGATGACCCAGCTTATTCTAAATAGTATTCAACCTCTGAGTATTGCAGTTGTCTTCCTGGGAATGATGGTGCTTTATTTCGTGCTTCCAAATGTGAAGATTCGAAAAATCCGCTATGTTATGCCAGGAACAATATTTACGACTTTAGTGATTGGTTATTTAAGCAACTTGTTTGGAACCTATGTGATTCGTACCTTGAGTCGATTGGTTGACATCAAGTTATTTGGATCCATTATGATTTTCGTCTTCATGCTTTGGTTCATCTTTTTGGCCAGGATTTTGATTTTGGGTGCTGTCTTTAATGCGACCTATCAAGAGCTTAGACAAGGTGAACTGAAAAGTAGAAGAGGAGATGTGATTACTATTATTCAGAGTTTTTCTGGAGATGGTAGTGACAGCAAAAAACACAAAAAACATGAGGATGATTCCTAGATGATAAAAAGAGCTTGGTGAGATCCAGGCTCTTTTGACGGGATTATTGATTTTTCGTAGCTAATAAAAACATTGATTATGGAGGAAAAATGAAAAAACAAACTGTTCGTGATTTAACACATATTGCTATTGTGGCAGCCCTTTATGTGGTCTTGACTGTCGTGCCACCTTTTAACTTAATTTCCTATGGTCCCTACCAGTTCCGAATTGCAGAAATGTTCAATCTTTTAGGATTTTATAATCGCAAGTATATCATTGCCGTTACTTTGGGCTGCGTGATTGCTAATTTCTTTAGCTTTAACATGATTGATGTGGTTGTTGGAAGCCTATCAACATTGGTCTTTGTCGGTTCAGGTGTTTATTTCTTTGACCGTTTCAAAAACCAAGACATTTTGGGTGGCCTTTTTGACAAGGCTCATGTTTTCTTTGCCTTTTACTTCTCATTCTTCATGGTGACGATTGCGGCTGAGTTGACCCTAGTTACTCAAGCACCATTTTGGGCAACTTGGTTCACTGTTGCTATGGGAGAATTGGCTTCTCTCTTGGTTGGTGCAATTCTTATTAAGAAATTGGCCAAAGTCATTGATTTTGTTTCCTAATTAACGTCTGTAAAGGCGTTTTTTTCTGCTTTTATGTTAAAATGTTCCTATGGAAAAACGAATGAAAGAGCTGGTTGCTAAACTTAACCAGTATGCAAAAGAGTATTATACGGAAGATAATCCATCGGTGTCAGATGCAGACTATGATAAGCTCTATCGAGAGCTTGTAGCTTTGGAGGCTGAGTACCCTGAATATGTTCAAGTAGATAGTCCTACGCATCGTGTGGGAGGTCTGGTCCTTGATGGTTTTGAAAAATATCAACATGAGTATCCGCTTTATAGTTTGCAGGATGCTTTTTCACGAGAAGAACTGGATGCCTTTGATCAGAGAGTGAAGGCCGAGTTTCCTAATGCTGATTATATGGCTGAACTTAAAATTGATGGTCTCTCTATCTCGCTGACCTATGTGGATGGTGTTCTCCAGGTAGGTGCGACACGTGGTGATGGTTCTATCGGTGAAAATATCACTGAAAATGTCAAGCGTATCTCAGATATTCCTCTCAAGTTGGATCAACCGCTTAATATTACCGTTCGTGGAGAGTGTTACCTGCCACGGGCTGAGTTTGAACGCATCAACATCCAGCGTCAGGAGAACGGTGAAGCCGAATTTGCCAATCCACGTAATGCAGCAGCTGGAACCCTTCGTCAGTTGGATACCAAAGTGGTTGCAGAGCGTCGTTTAGCGACTTTCCTTTATCAGGAAGCTAGTCCAACGGAGCGTCTCACACAAAATGATGTCCTGAATGAAGTGGCAGAACTAGGTTTCTCTGTTAATCCACGACGTATTGTCACATCATCGATGGATGAGATTTGGGACTTTATTCAAGCTGTTGGACAGGATCGTGATGACTTGGCTTACGATATTGATGGCGTTGTTATCAAGGTCAATAGTTTAGCCATGCAAGAAGAGCTAGGTTTTACAGTTAAGGCACCACGTTGGGCCATTGCCTATAAATTCCCTGCTGAGGAAAAGGAAGCAGAGCTTCTCTCAGTGGACTGGCAGGTAGGTCGTACGGGTGTAGTAACGCCGACTGCTAATTTGACTCCGGTGCAATTAGCAGGAACAACGGTAAGTCGAGCTACCCTTCATAATGTGGATTATATTGCTGAAAAAGACATTCGTATCGGGGATACCGTTATTGTCTACAAAGCTGGTGATATTATCCCTGCAGTACTTCGTGTAGTGGAAAGTAAGCGTACAACACAGGAACCGATGGAAGTACCGACTCAATGTCCATCTTGTGGCAGTGGTCTCTTACATTTTGAAGATGAAGTTGCCCTACGTTGTATTAATCCTTCTTGTCCTGCTCAGATTAAGGAAGGCCTCATCCATTTTGCCTCTCGTGATGCCATGAACATCGCAGGTATGGGACCTTCAGTGGTTGAAAAGCTCTTTAAAGCTGAGTTGGTTAAAGATGTAGCTGATATCTATGGCTTGAACAGTCAGGATTTCCTCCAATTGGAAGGTTTCAAGGAAAAGTCTGCTGAAAAACTTTATGCAGCCATTCAATCCTCAAAAGAAAATTCTGCAGAGAAATTGCTCTATGGCTTGGGTATTCGTCATGTCGGTGCCAAAGTTAGTAAGCAGTTGCTAGAAGCGTTTGGAAGTATACAAGAGTTAGCAAGTGCAGATGTCGAGGCAATTGCTGCTGTAGATGGTTTAGGAGAGGTTATTGCCAAGTCCATCCAGCGCTATTTTGACAAGGAAGAAGCTCAAGTTCTTATGAAAGAACTGGAAACTTATGGGGTTAATTTGTCCTACCTTGGGCAAAAGGTAGCAGATGATGCCATCCTATCTGGTAAGACAGTTGTTTTGACAGGGAAATTGGAGCATCTTAAACGTAGTGAAGCAAAGGCAAAACTAGAAGCTCTGGGTGCTAAGGTGACAGGTTCTGTCTCTAAGAAAACAGATTTAGTAGTTGCTGGTAGTGATGCCGGAAGTAAGTTGGAAAAAGCACAAAGCCTAGGAATTGAAGTAAAAGATGAGGCTTGGTTGCTGGATTTATAGGAGTTCAATATGAAACAAAAACGTGCCCGCTTAATTTATAATCCAACATCTGGACAAGAAATTATGAAAAAAAATGTTGCCGAGGTCTTGGATATTCTGGAAGGCGCTGGCTTTGAAGCATCAGCCTTTCAAACAACACCAGATGAGAACTCAGCAAAAAATGAGGCCACTCGTGCAGCCAAAGCAGGCTTTGACTTAGTTATTGCTGCAGGTGGCGATGGAACAATCAATGAGGTTGTTTCTGGGATTGCCCCACTCAAAAAGCGCCCACAAATGGCGGTTATTCCAACGGGGACAACAAATGACTTTGCACGCGCTTTGAAGATTCCAAGAGGGAATCCTGTTGAAGCAGCCAAGGTTATTGCTAAAAATCAAACCCTTCAAATGGATATTGGTCGTGCCTATGATGATAAATACTTCATCAATATTGCAGCTGCGGGTTCCTTTACGGAACTAACTTATAGTGTGCCTAGCCGCTTAAAGACAGTGCTTGGTTATTTGGCTTACCTTGTTAAGGGGGCAGAGTTGCTGCCACAAGTTAAGAAGGTTCCTGTCCGCATTACGCATGATGAGGGTGTCTTTGAAGGTGGTCTTTCCATGATTTTCGTTGCCTTGACCAATTCAGTTGGTGGCTTTGAAACGATTGCCCCAGATGCTAAACTGGATGATGGTAAATTTACACTAATCATGGTTAAGACAGCCAACCTCTTTGAATTGGTAGACCTTATTCGTCAGGTTCTCCAAGGTGGTAAACACATCTACGATAAGAGAATTTCCTATATCAAAACGAGCTCGCTGTATATTGAGCCTCTAAGTGATGATCGTATGATGATTAACCTCGATGGCGAATACGGTGGTGATGCACCTATCCGGCTTCAAAACCTTAAAAATCACATTGAATTCTATGCAAATATTGATGAGATTTCTGATGATGCCATCACTCTTCCAGATACAGATGAATTAGCTCTTGAAGCCATCGCACAAAAATTCAGTACAGAAGCTGAAAAAATTGAGAATGACTAATGTTAAACCATTAAGCAACCTAAGACAGGTTGCTTTTTAAGTATTTCTGTAGAAAATGACGCTTTCATTTGTTACAATAGAAAAAACTGGGAAATTGTTATATAGAATATTTAGAGGAGTAGATGTTTAATAAAGAAAGTGAACGTTATTTAAGTGATGATCATCGAAAGAATGGTGATCAGGCTTTCGAGTCGGCTTTTAGTAATCAAGGACCAGAGTTTGAATCTGCTTTTCAGGAGGAAAAAGCTGAAAAGCGACATTTCTTTTTGACCCTTGTTTTGCCATTGATACTCTTAAGTGTGAGCTGGATGTCGGTCTTCTTATGAGTATAACGAAAAGAAAAAGGACTATTATTTGAGTTATAATTCTGTGGATCGTGGCCACTGGTGATGACTATCTATGATAATTAATAACTAGACAGCAATTTTTTAGTAATAAGAGGTTTGATTATAAAGGGGGATTTTATAATGACAGCATCAAAAACCAAACGTCTCTTGTACTTTATGTCCGAATTGGAAAAGGGAAATGACATTTCAAAAACGGACTACCTAGCTCGCTTTGGTATCAGTGAGCGTACGCTTAAAGAGGATGTGAGTGAGCTCAAGGAGAACTTGACTGAACTCCGTCCAAATATGAAGGTTAAGTATTCCAGAAAATACGGTTCCTACCATGCTCAGTATGAACAGGGCTATGGTAACCTTAAATACAATCAGGCAGTTATCCTCTCTAAGATTCTTTTAGAGAGTCGTGCCCTTCGAAAGGATGAAGTAGCAGAGATAATCAACATCTTTGTTGAGAGGGCTGTAGACGACAAGGAGCGCAGACGTATCAAGCGATTGACTGAACTAGAATTAGATAGTTATCAAGAACTTAAGATTTATCAGGAACAAGATAAGTCACTCTTACCTGCTATTTCAGCTATTTTCGATGCCATAGTGGACCAACGTCCATTGTCACTTAGTTACCGTAAGCCAGGAGAAAAAGTAGAGGAATATAAGGTCTTTCCAATTTCAGTCATTTTTGACAACCACTATTTCTACTGTATTTCTTACAAACTGGATGACAACCTTACTTGTGATTATCAGTTCTCTGAAATCCGTTATTTCCGTGTGGATCGTTTCCAGACCATTCATAAATCTGAAAATGATTTGGCTTTCACGCTCAGTCCAGAACAAAAAGAACGTCTTATTACAGATGAGCAGGTGCGTTATCAGGCTTTCTCAATGCTTTCTGGTAACGAGTGGGCTCGAATTACCTTTGAGTATAAAGGACTTTACCGTGATGTCTTGGAATCCGATATTCCAAAACTAAAATTGCTTGAAGAAAGCACTAGTGATGGTGTTGATCAGGTCCGTTATGAGATTGAAACCTTTAGTTTATTAGGTTTTCAAAAGTATATTCAACGCTTTGATGGGGATTTTGTGTTCCTCAAGATTGAAGCAATAGATAACAAATGAAAAAGGCCTTCGGTTATCCGAATGCCTTTTTAAATCTGACAAAAATAGTACAATTGTGTTAAAATAGGAGTACGGAAACGTTATCATTTCCATAAGGAGGGAAAATATGAAAGAAAAGAAAAAAGAAATGCAAAAACAAGTCTTAACTCTTTTAGGAATCTTGATTTTTGCCTTTGTCAATGTGTTTATCTTTGATAATAAGATGGGCGCTGGTTTTTCTGCCTTCTCAACTATCACCCTGATGAGTATTGGACTCTTGTCTAAGCGCACCAGTCTGCGAGTTTTGGCTATTATTTCCTATCTCATCAATGTGGTAGCAGCCGTTTTTGGTTTCAACTACGTTGGTTTTCTAACGGCAGTTCAAGCCATTGAACTTATCTTCGTTATCTGGTATCTTTACCCACGTGACACGTTTTTGAGACGAGATACAACTGATAAATACACTTACCGCTATCGTTGGATTCATTTGCTCCTGACGGTTTTAATCTCAATTGGGGGTTATATCGTTTTTGCAGTTGTTTCTAGTATTTGGGATGGTTCCTTCCTAGAATACGGTGGGAACACAGCTCTTATCTTTGCCATGCAATATTTACTCTTTTTGAGTATCGCCAAGTCAAGGCAAGATGAACCGACCAAGGTTGCTCATTTATTTCAAAAGGAACGCCGTACTAAGGAAATGAAAGCGGCAATAGAGGCCGAACGCCAAGCCAAAGAAAGAGCACTTGCACAGGCATTCGAGGTACCTTTAAAGGCACCTAGTCAAACGGCTGCAAAATTTGGTAACAACATAATCAAATTTGCATCTGTCTGGCTTTTGGTAATGGACATGTCCATCTTGGCTTATTTCTTCCGTCCAAATGATGTTGGTTTCGGCTTTGGTGCCTTCTTTGTACTCTTGACCATTGTCTTATCCTTGATTTTCAAATCTGAGGAAGACAAGGAGGACGTTTTCTCTATCATCTATCATAAGGTCCGTCCTATTCAACCTATTTTCTTCATTTTACTTTTGATTGCCCATGCGCATAAGTTCAGCTACGGGGCTGCTTACGCTCTCTTATTCTCAGCTGCTTATTTCTTCTGGGCTATCAATAAGATTAATATGAAGACCCTCTTGACCTTTACAGTCATCATTTATTTCTTCCCAGTCTTTGGTTATCTTTCTAACCCATACCGTCTGGGTGCTGAAAATCTTAAGATGGTAGGTGAACTGGTGACAGATCGTGAGAAGTCTAATACCTTCTATCTCGGTCACTATTGGTCACTTCTAGGTCTACAGAGTGATGGTGAATATGAAGGAGTCCCTACTTCTTGGCAGGCTGCTAAGTTCGCTGACATTCAGACATTCTCTGATGATAGTGACATTACTTCAGGTGTTTTCCAAGTGAATAGTCACAATGATTATGATTATGATTTGCATTTAACAAATAACAAGGGCACCATTGAAGTCACAACTGGCTCTGGAAAAGATAAGAAAGAATACCAGTTCACTGACTTTGCTAGAACCTATTATCGATATGAAAAATTGAAAAAAACGGATAACCAAAAGCGTTATAAAGATTTTTATAAAGTAGGTACTGTTTCGACTGAGTTGGGAACTTATAATCTTTACCTCGAAATGAATCAAGATTGGGTTGATGAGTATCAAAAAGATCCTACTAATGTTGACTACCGTTTGCTTATCTCTGGTGACAAGCTGACACCAAGAGAAGCTTACAAGAAAGCATATCATTACTAAAAAATATCTCTGCAATGTGCAGAGATATTTTTGTTTGTCAGTCTTTATATCCTCGTTTAGCTAACTCTTGTACTAGGACTGCTCCCAAGATTGCAGGCACTAATTGTCCTAGGAGGAGATTAATAACGAGAGCAAAATAAGGAAGTTTGAGCAAAGCACTAAGCCAGATTGGTACCACTAAGGCAGGAACGAGTAGGATTGGAAGGATGATGAACCAGCTAGATAACTTAGCTTTACGGATGAGGTAGATGCTACCGGTTGTTAAAAAGCTAGCACAGAAACCACCAACCACGTCAATCAATCCCAATCCGCCAAAAGAGTTAGCGATGGCATTAGCTAGACTAATTGGGAATACCAAAAATGGGAAGATGTAGGTTAATCCATATAAAGCGGTGGCCAGACGCATTTGAATCGCACCAAAGGAAATGGCTTGAGACACAAAGAGGATAGCGATGTAAAGAGCCATCATAATAGCTGACAGAACGAGCTTTTGAGTGGTATTAAGTTTGGTTTTCATAATTTCTCCTTAATTGGGCATAGTAAAAGAGTAGCAGGTCTACTCTTTTTGTGATTTAGGTCTAGAGTTATTTTATAAATCAATCTCTAAGACAATAGGTGTGTGGTCTTGACGATCACCAGAGTCAATCATGTCTGATTTTGTGACCTTGTCGGCAATACGATTTGAAGTCAACCAGTAGTCAATTCTCCAGCCTGTATTGTTGATTTTAGATGTTTTACTACGTTGGGCCCACCAAGTATAAGCTCCTGTAACATCGCCATTGAGGTGACGGTAGGTATCTGTGAAACCTTTGGCAAGGAGGTTAGTGAAACCAGCACGTTCTTCATCTGTGAAGCCTGGTGAACGGCGATTACTTGAAGGATTAGCCAAGTCGATTTCCTTGTGGGCAACATTGTAGTCACCAGTCGCAAGCACTGGTTTCTGAGCGTCCAATTCAGCTAGGTAATCCGCATATTTTTCATCCCAGATTTGACGTTCAAGCAGACGTTTGAGGCCATCACCAGCATTTGGTGTGTAGACCTGTGTCACAAAGAAATTGTCAAATTCAAGAGTGATGATGCGTCCTTCACAGTCCATGGTTGAAGGTGCTCCGATTTCAGGATAGGTAATGACTGGATTCAGTTCTTTTTTATACAAGAACATGGTTCCAGCATAACCTTTACGGGCAGGTTCAACAGATGAACGCCAAGTATTGTCATAGTCAGGGAAGTAGTCTTCCAAGATTTGCAAATGCTTTTTAGTCGGACCTTTAGCAGACAGTTTTGTCTCTTGAATAGCAATGATGTCTGCATTTTCAGCGACCAAGGTGTCGATAACAGCGCGTGATAATTGAGCACGTGCAGAATCACTAGTAAGGGCGGCATTTAGGGAATCAATATTCCAAGAAATTAATTTCATGTGTACAGTTTCCTTTTTTGAGTCTTTCCTATCTATTGTAGCAGAAAATAAGGTGTCAGGCGAGTTATGGGCTTGATAAGGGAAGCTAGGAGGAGTATACTTATCTTAGATTGAGAGGTACATATTAATGAAAAAGCAATCCTACATTTATTACTTGTTTTGGGTGCTCTTGTTGATACAAATCATTCTTACCATCATGACTAGTCTGTCACGGGGAATTTTTCTTCCCCTTGCCATTTTTCCAGGGATGAGTCTCTTCTTTCTATTTTACTTAAGGTATCTCTTAGGCTACAACCTTAATCAATCTCCCTCGGAACCCTTATTTGTCCTTCGTAGGAGTGGTCTTGGAACTGGTTTAAATCCTCAAAATCCTCTGGGTTATAAGCTTAGTCTCCTAGTGGTCATGGGTGTTTTAGTTCTTCTTTTCTGCCTAACCCTATTAGCCTTTCTTGGAAAATAGAGTCTTAGGCTTTTTTATTTGTAATTATCACTAATTAGTGATAGCGTTGTTCTCATAACAAATAAAAGAATTACTGGAGGAAAGATTTATGACGATTGAACTTGGCATTTCAACTTTTGGAGAAACAACCCTCCTAGAATCGACTGGAAAAGCTATCTCTCATGACCAACGTATTAGAGACCTCGTTGAAGAAATTGAATTGGCGGATCAAGTTGGACTAGACATTTATGCGATTGGAGAGCATCACCGTGAAGATTTTGCAGTGTCGGCACCGGAAATTGTTCTTGCAGCAGGTGCTGTGAATACCAAGAAGATTCGTTTATCTAGTGCAGTAACCATTTTGTCATCTATTGACCCGGTTCGTGTCTATCAGCAGTATGCAACCATTGATGCTCTGTCAAATGGTCGTGCAGAAATCATGGCGGGTAGAGGCTCCTTTGTTGAGAGTTTCCCACTTTTTGGCTATGATCTTTCAGACTATGATGAACTTTTCAATGAAAAACTAGACATGCTTCTGGAAGTGAAAAAGCAAACGAATTTAACTTGGCAAGGTAAGCATACTCAATCTGTTGACAATCGTCCTGTGTATCCGCGAGCAGTCCAAGATGATTTTCCGGTATGGGTAGCGACAGGTGGTCACATTGAGTCGACCATTCAAATTGCGGAAAAAGGTCTGCCAATTGCCTATGCTACAATTGGAGGAAATCCGAAGGCCTTTGCAAAATTAGTTGAGGTCTATAAGGAAATCGGTGCTCGAAATGGTTATTCGGATGAACAACTTAAGGTGGCTGCTCATTCTTGGGGGTGGATTGAAGAGAATAATTTCCAAGCGATAGAGAATTATTTTTATCCAACAAAACAAACAGTGGATAACATTGCTAAGGATCGCCCACACTGGTCTGAAATGACTAAAGATCAGTACTATGCTAGTGTTGGACCAAACGGAGCCATGTTCGTTGGGGACCCTGCTCACGTCGCTCAAAAAATCATTCGTATTATTGAGGATTTACAGCTAGATCGCTTCATGCTTCATCTCCCGATTGGTTCTATGCCACATGAAGACGTTCTAAAGGCCATTAAACTTTATGGTGAAGAAGTGGCGCCGATTGTTCGTCGTTATTTTGAAAATAAAGGGTAATTGGTTGAAGGTAGACCTCAAGTTCTCTCTACTATTGTCATCATCACTGTTCTATGATAGGATGGAAGATAATTGATAAAGAGAAGAGGAAAATTATGCGAAAGCTGTCAGAAGCAGAATGGATAAGTCGTTTTGAGCAAGTTCAAGGGCGGAAACCGAAACCAGATGAACTACAATTAGCTTATCAGTCTGGCCTTATTGGAATCTCGAAAAATTATAATTATATCTATATTCTTCTGGGGGCTCTAGTAGCAATCGTAGTTGGCATTGGCTTGACTCTAGTCTCTAGTTCAATGAAGAACGTCAAACAGACTAAGTCATCTGCCACAGTGGCTAGCTCGATATTTTCATCGACAGATAAGGCTAGTGCCTCATCAAGTACTTCATCGACCGGAAATACGAGGACAAGTGAATCTAGCAGTGCAAGTATTGACACACCTGATGCTAACCATGCCAAGGAAGCCTATACTGAAAATCCACGTTGGACCAATGATAAGGCTAGTCGACTTGCTAGTTTGATGGTTTCTTGGGGCAATCAGATGAATCAGCCTGGATACAAAGAAATCACCAATGAGGCTTCTTCTTTGCCTATCCGTTGGATGTCGGACCATAACCAGACTGTGGATGCTACTTATGCTGCAAATGGTAATAGCAGTTCTGAGTATACTATTGTTTCCGTTTACGAGAGATGGGAAAATGTATCAGTTCACCGTTATTTCTTTACCATTAAAAAAGATGGGACTCCCTTTGTTCTTTATTCACCAACTACCAATGGTGGTGTCTATTATGTCAAAGAAACAGAAAATGCAGACCTTAAATCAGGATATGCAGATATTGTAAACAATTAAAAACTAGGAATCCGACTGGGTTCCTAGTTTTTACTTTGAAGACAAGTCAAGCTGTGCTCAGCTCGTCTGCAGTTATTCGCTCTTATTTAACCTTCTTAGCTAACATGGTTGCAAATTGAAGGGCGATGGGATTGCCATATTCATCCAAACGGTGAAGGTGACCAAGATTTTCATTATACTTGACTAACTCCCAATCACTATAATAATTTTTCAACTCCCCCTCTTCAAACGTAAATGGGAAAGGCATGGTACAAGGGTGTTCCTCGGTATCCATGGCACAAACAATCAGATTGTAACCACCTACGACAGTACGCTCTTGCATATTCTTGATAATAGCCGGAATTTGATCGGGATCAAGGAACATAAAGACTACTGTTGAGAGGATGAAATCAAAGGTCTCAGACTCAGGAAGAGCAGCAGCATTGATATCGTAGTAGCCAGCTCTAACATTGTAATTTTCCTCATCTGCAATCATTTGGATACGTTGTGTAGCTTCGTTATTAACATCAACGGCTGTAACATCATGCCCAAGAGATGCCAAATAAAGAGCGTTACGACCGTGACCACAGCCTAGGTCAAGGGTACGACCAGGTTTGATATGGCCAGATTGGACTGCTTCAAGAACCTCGGAATGGGCTTTAGTATCATACTTTTTAGCCATGTAGTCTTCAGGTTTACAGTAAAATGAAAGATAGCATTCCAAATCATCTGAAGCAGCAGCGATGCGATGCCAAGCTTGTGGTTCAACAAAAGGAATTTCTGTCTCGGGGGTAAAGAGGTGCTCTGCAGTAACCTCTTCCTCTTCATCTAATTCGTAGAAGTGAAGAGATCCTGATAAAATGGTCAATTTAGCCCAAGTTCCCACCTTAGTATTGTGTTTTTGCGTCACCATTTCCGGAAGTGTTGTAGCTGTCCAGTTTGGTAAACGTTTGTAGCAAAGAAGTTGCTGATCTATAGTCATTTTATGAGTTCCTTTCAAACGGTATGGCTCTATTATAGCAAAAGTATGGAAAAAGAAAAAAAGCCTAGCCGGGTGAGCTAGACGCTTTTCTTGTGAGAGATCTGATAATCTAGGAATGGGAAAAGTGTTTGGGGAAGATAGTTATAAATGTTAAGAAGGGTTCCTAGACTATTTAGAAAATGTTTATGAGAATAATAAATTTTAAATGATAAAACGCTTATCTACAGCTCATTATATCTCTCTTTACATTATCTATTGTACCAAAAAAAACCAGAGAAAACTTACATATATCAAAAATATGTAAGAAATAATCATGAACAGTCATTTTCTGGTCTTGAATGGTAATTTTGTGAGAATTATTTTGAACGATTACTAATCTAGTGAGCTAATACCAACGACTATGTGCTTTAATAGACTAAAAAACGCCTAGCTGCTGTTGCTAGACGTTCTTTATTAGGAGAGATCTGGAAATCTAGGAATGGGGGAAAAGTGTTTGGGGAAGATAGGTATAAATGTTAAGAAGGGTTCCTAGACTATGTTATTCTGTTTATGAGAATAATGAGCAAAAACTAACAAAGTTGAGTTTTCTAACTCATCCGGTCTCTCTTTACATTTTCTATTTTACCAAAAAAATGGAGAAAACTTTACATATTTTTAAAATATGTAAGAAAAAATCATGAACAGTCATTTTCTGGTCTTGAATGGTCATCTCACTTGTATCAAAAAAGCAGAACCTGATAGGTCTGCTTATAAATTGTAGTGATGGTGTAAGAACTTAAATCTTGCTATAGAGTTTCTTAACATTGTTAATATCAACTGGTTGGATACTTGTCTTACCACCTTTAGGTTCCATTACAGAGGCAACAGCACTGTTGTGCTCAAGTCCAATTGAGTGTCCTAATTCGTGTTGCGCAGTGTTAAGGAGTTTTCCACCATTCTTTTGATAATAATTGTTTTGAACATGGAAGCTATTCAAGTAAACAGTAGCATTACTATATTGCTTTGTTGGGAGGTAGTAAGTAGAGTAGGTAACCCCAAGAGGAGCTGCTACATTACCTTCATAACGTTCATCAGCAATGATGTTAGCTTTTTGTTTATCGTTAGTGAGCAAGAAATTAAAAGCACCAGTGTTATTCCAAGAAGTGATAGCCTGTTTGTAGGCGTTCACGATTTCAGGATTTTTAGCATTGATGAAGACTGTTGCTTCCTTACTTGACCAGTGAGGAGTGTCGTAATTCTCTTTTACCAGTTCGTTATTCTTTTGCCATACTTGAGCAACTCGGTCCACTGGTTTAGCAGGTTGGATAGGAGTGGCTTTAGGAGCTGTAGGTTTAGTGACAGTCGTTGTTGGTTTCTTGGGTTGAGTTGTAGGAGTTGTAGGTTTGTTAGCGACTGTGGCCACTTTTTTAGGTTGACTAACAGCAGGAGTTGATTGTTTAGGTTTCAGTGTAGCTGTTGTCGTTGGTTTTGTAGAAGGTGTTAATGGTTTTGGAATATAAGTAGATATAATCTTATGAACGTTACCATTATTAATTTCTGTTGACACCCATGTAGCACCATCTTTTGACCAGGTTTGTGCTTGAGCAACAGTTTCGGTCTTTGGTTCAGCTTGATTTTCTACAGCCTTCTGATTGCTATCTGTATTTGTCGGAATTCTAGTCTCATAGGTTTTGCTGCCAGTCTGGCTGTCGACAGTACTATTAGCTGTTTGACTATCTTGTTTCAATTCCTCAAAAGTCGTAGTATTTGCGGGAGTTTGTTCATAGTCATTTTCATGTGTATGAAGACCATCCACAGAGGTATGTGACACAGTAGTCACAGTAGTAGGTGTTTCACTAGATACACCTGTTTGAGCGATGATATTTGTATTTGTAGCTGTTTCAAGTTCGGAAAATGTCAGAGCCTGATTAGGATCTGAAACATAGGTTTGATCCGCAGAGGCATGCTGAGGACTTCCCACAAGAAAAGCACTAATGATACCGACAGTTGCAAGGGTCAAGATGGTCTTTGTCTTAGTCCCTTGTGTTTTAAATGAACGTAACATAACTTTCTCCTTTTTAATATCAAACAAAAACAGTTCTCATGATAACACCTAAAAATGAAGATGAAATGACAAGGAGATAACAATTGTTTTATAAATGAAATGTGGTGAGTTAAAAAGATTTTATGCTGTAAAAAAAGGAATATTATCCGATTAATTATGATAAAATGTTAGGTAGGTATATTAAAGTATATTAGAAAGAAAGAGGGAAATAAGATGCTTTCTATTATCGTCCTTGAAGATGATGCCTTGCAGCGTCATCGTGTTAGTCGTTTATTGGACGAAGCAGTTGAGGAGTCGAAGGCCGTTGTTGATGGGATTACCTTTTATGAGCAGGGTCAGGAATTGTTAGATACTGACAGGGACTCAGGTAAATCCATGGTTTATCTTTTGGATATTGACCTCAAGAATCAGACCAAGCAGGGACTAGATATTGGCTTGGAGATTCGAAAAGAAGATTTAAAGGCACAAATTGCTTTTGTAACGGCCTATTCCGAATTTATGCCTTTGACCTTTCGTTATAAGATTCAAGCCCTTGATTTTGTAGATAAATCCATGGACGATGTGGATCTTAAGAGAGCCCTAGTAGAACTATTAGATTTTGCTCAGTCACAGGTTGAACAAGAAACTAAGGCTCAGAGCCTAACTGTCAAAACAGATAAAAATGATGTCAATCTTCCTTATGAAGATATTTTATATATTGAGACAGCTCCGGTACCCCATAAGTTGATTGCCCACACCAAGTTAAACTTGGTAGAATTCTATGGAAAGATTGCAGAGGTAGCAAAGTTGGATGACATTTTCTTCCAAACGCATCGCTCCTTTGTTGTCAATGTTAGCAATGTCGCCAGCGTTGATCGTACAGCTAATATGGTATTTTTTGAGGGTGATGAGTCTTGTCTGCTCTCGCGCACACGTAAAAAGGAATTTTTGGAACGGTTGAAAAACCGTTAAAGTTTTAGCTCTCCTTTTTTCTTTAATTGTTATTGAAATTTTTCTGAAATTAGGGATAACTATTCAACTTTATCTCATTTATTATCAGGAATTATGATAGAATAGCAGTATGACCTTTTGTTGTTTATTTAGAATCTTTAGAAGGAAGTTGCTAACCATTAAATGATACTCAATTTACAAATTGCATTAGAGTTTCTTTTGCATTTCATCGTTATACAGTGGATTTACGAAAAGACTAGCCTGGTTAGGATACCACGTATGATTCTTCCTATTGCGTTCCTAGTTGAATGTATAGGGGGAATACTGGGGATGTCATATAATGTCGGTTTGTCCTTTATGACACCTTTCTACCTTCTTTTCTATGCTTATTTCTATGGCAAGGAAAGAACCACCAATATGTTGGCGTTTTATGCCTTCTATCCTCTTGTTCTTTATCTTTTGATTTTTAATGGTTATGCCTACTTTTTGATGCCGGGATTTGGTATCACATCGGATTTTCTTAACAAAAGTTATCTTTATTTTATTTTCTTTGACCTTTTAATTATTCCAACATTTGTTGCTCTTTCCAAACTTCTTAATATTGATTTTAAATATTTGAGGGTTTTGGAGCGAGATCGCAAATTTGGTCGGATAATGTTTTTCACTAACTTTGTTTTGATTAGTTATGTGATTATGAACTATTCCGTAGTTGTGGCTTCGCGTTTCTTTGATTTGTACTATGCTGGCCATATTATAACCTTGATTGGCTATATAGCGATTCTTTATGCTGTTTACAGTGTCAATAGATACGCAGATGAGTACTTTGAAAATGAGCGAAGAAAAGAAAATCGTCGTCACTTGGATGACCTAGAGAAGTATTCTGAGCAGGTTGAAAGTCTTTACGAAACGTTACGCAGTTTCCGTCACGACTATACTAATGTCATGATTTCGCTTAATGAAGCCATTCAGATGAAAGACATTGACCAGATTAAGATGATTTATGACAGTGTCCTTAAAGATTCTGCATCAGATCTGAATCAGCAAAAGTTTGATTTAGCAAAACTAACACGAGTGACCAACATGCCACTCAAGAGTCTTCTATCATCTAAATTGGCTGAAGCTTTTGATAAGGGAATTCAATGTCATGTTGAGGTTGAAGAAGGTGTTTTCTTCACGGAAGTGCGTGCTCTAGACTTGATCACAATCATATCCATTCTTTGTGACAATGCTATTGAAGCTACTGTATTGGCAGATAAACCAAAATTATCTATTGCTATCTTTAAGATGGGAAATCAATCAGTTATTGTTGTTGAAAATTCAACTAAGGAAGCTTATATTGATGTAACTCCTTTGAAACAAAGAGGATTTTCAACAAAAGGAACAGGTCGAGGGTTGGGCTTGGCAAATATCGAAGAGATTCTCTTTAGATACGATAATGTCACGCTTGAAACGGAATCAGCACAACACCGTTTTGTCCAATTATTGTCTATTACACCAAAAGAAGATTAATGGGGATTTAATAAGAATTTTTAGAATTCTTGTTAATCCCTATTTTTATGTTAAAAAGTATGGTAAAATAGGGAAGTTAATCATGTGTTTTTTAATTCAGGGGGATTTATTATGTTGAAAGACGAATGGTTAGAGTACTTTGAGGCTGTGAATGGCCGAAAACCAAGACCAATCGACTTTAAAGAAGCCTTGGAACGAGGAGAGTTTGTTCTCTCTGAAGGTGCAGAGGCTAACCAAGTAGCTGATCAAGGAGAAACATCAGCTGACCAACAGTTTGAAGAAGGAACCGCAACTGCCAGAGCACTAGCCCAGTCTCAGAAAGAGCGTGACAACGCGCAAGAGGCTATGGCAAATGCGGCCCAAGAAAAGCGGAAGGCCCTATCTCAAGAGACTGTTGGTCAAGTAAGAACCATTCAGTCGGGCCGTCAGGCTGAGGATATTCAAAAAGAAGAGGAACAACGTAAACGCGTCGCAGAGGCTAAGGAGCGTTTGGCAAGTTATGCGCCAACCCGTCCAGATGCAGGAAATCATTCTGTTAATACCTCGAGTGAACCTAATCAATCTATTCCAGTTTTCAGTAACCAAGCACAGCATCTTGGATTGTCTGAGGATTTGACAAAACTTGATCATAAGGAAGAAAAAGCAGCTAAGAAGCTTGCTCGTCAAGCTGCTCGTGATAAGAAAAAGGCTGAAAAATTAGCTGCTAAAGCTAAATCTAAGGAAGAACAGACAGTTGCCAAACTAGAAAAGAGATTGGAAAGTCAGGTTCGTCTTCTCGAAACGATTCAAAACGCTAATCAAAAATCGCAAAAGGCCAAAAATTGGGGTAAAGGAGCCTTGATATCTAGTCTTGTTGCTGTTGTTTTGATGTTGCTTGTCGGTGGTGTCTACGGTTTTTGGCGTAATGCTTCGGGGAACATTGAGGGGACTTGGGAATTAAAATCGTCTAAGGTCTTGGATGAAAATTCTGGAAAGTTAACCAATGCTCTGAAAGAACATGAAGATAAAGATGAAATTTACGTCTCTTTCCTTAAAGTTGATCAGTCTAATAATTTACAAACACATTCTTACTTTTATAAAAAAGGTGAGGAGGATCAGCCTACTTTTACAGCTTCAGATTATTTGAAGGAATATCAAGTTGTTGATCAGTGGAATAAATCGATCACCTATACTAAAGAAGTTTCAGAATTTAAGCGTGAGTTAACTAAAGTTGTCTCGCAACTTTATCCAAATGCAGATAAGAATCTAGTAGATTACTATATTTCGGATAACGTAGATAACTACCGACTCTACCGTAAAGGGAAACGCACCAAGTCCTATACTGTAAATAAAGATACCTTGGTTGTTTCTACCTACAACGAGGATGGCAAGTTGACCAGTCGTGATACTTACGAGAAAGTGTCGAAGGCAGCGGCTAAGGGTTTAGAAGCTGAATATGCTGGAGCAAAGGTAGCTTATGAAAAAAATCATAAGACTACGACTAAGAAATAGTCGAAAAGGAAGTTAGAGTTTGACTCTAACTTTTTTTGTAGAAATTTTAAGTCTGTCAAGTTTTTTTCTTGACACATAAAAATGATATGGTATACTAGTTAAGGTCGAGGGGCGATAAGTGCCCCCACCATAATAAAAAACTAAAGAAAAGAGATATTAAAAATGGCAGTAAAAATCCGTTTGACTCGTATGGGTTCTAAGAAAAAACCTTTCTACCGTATTAACGTTGCAGATTCACGTGCTCCACGTGATGGACGTTTCATCGAAACAGTTGGTACTTACAACCCACTCGTTGAAGAAAACCAAGTAACACTTAAAGAAGAACGTGTTCTTGAGTGGTTGTCTAAAGGTGCACAACCTTCAGATACAGTTCGTAACATCCTTTCAAAAGAAGGCGTTATGAAGAAATTCCACGAATCAAAATTCTCAAAATAATTTTTTAGCCTATGGATACCATTGAAAATCTTATTATCGCTATCGTTAAACCTTTAATTGCTTCACCAGATCAGTTGACCATCAAAATTTTTGACGGTCCTGAGTTTTTGGAGTACCATCTTGATCTTGCCCCAGCCGATATTGGGCGAGTTATCGGGAAAAAAGGACGTACTATTACGGCGATAAGAGCGATTGTCTATTCGGTACCTACTCAAGGTAAAAAAGTTCGTCTTGTTATTGACGAAAAAGAGAAAGCTTAAGAGGTGACCCTAGGGTTGCCTTTTTTGCATATTTTGGTTATACCTAGAAGTCTTTGGTATAATAAGAGCGTCAAAGCATTAAGCTCAAGGAAAAACTAGAAATCTAGTTTAGAGGTCAGCTTAATGACTAAGTTGAAGCATTAGCCTAAAAAAGGAGTAGTTATGACTTATCAGGAAGCGTTGGATTGGATTCATGGACAATTAAAATTTGGCATCAAGCCTGGCTTGGAGCGTATGGCTTGGATGCTTAAAGAGTTGGGAAATCCACAAGATAATCTCAAGGCTGTGCATATCGTGGGAACAAACGGCAAAGGGTCTACAGTCAATGCCCTACAAACCATTTTTACCCAGGCGGGCTATGAAGTTGGAACCTTTACTTCACCCTATATTATTGACTTCAAGGAACGAATCTCTCTTAATGGTCAGATGATTTCAGAAGAGGACTTACTTGACCTGGTTAATCGTGTGAAGCCTGTGGTTGAACGGCTGCCAAAAGAGACAGAGCATGAAAATGCGACAGAGTTTGAAATTATCACAGTCTTGATGTTCCTCTATTTTGGTCAGGCCCATCCTGTGGATATCGCATTCATTGAAGCTGGAATGGGTGGTCTTCATGATTCGACGAATCTCTTTAAGCCCTTGGCAGTCCTGTGTCCATCGATTGGTTTGGATCATCAGGCTATTTTGGGAAATACCCATGCTGAAATTGCAGCAGAAAAAGCTGGTGTTTTGAAGAATGGGGCTCCCTTTATTTATGCGACTGATCGTACTGATGTTCGAGATGTTTTCGAGAAGAAGGCGCGTGAAGAAGGGTCTAAGACCTATGAGCTGGGGAGAGATTTCACAGCTGAAGGGTCAAGCCATTCCTTTGATTTTACCTATGGAGAGCAAAGGTTAGATGATATAGTTTTGGCTATGGCCGGTCAACACCAAGTAGCAAATGCTAGCTTGGCTATCATGGCTTCTCTATTGCTTCAAAAAGATTATCCTAAAGTAACGCCTGAACTCATAAAGGATGCCCTGGCTCATGCCAATTGGCGAGGTCGAACAGAATTTTTAAGACCTAATCTCATGATTGATGGTGCTCATAATAATGAGAGTGTTAAAGTTTTGATTGACTTGTTGCAATCAGAATATGCAGATAAGGAGATTGAACTTCTCTTTGCGGCTATTGACACCAAGCCTATTGACGGAATGCTTGCCCAACTAAAATCGGTTGGTGACTTGACTGTAACGAGTTTTGACTATCCAAACAGTGTTAAATTAGATAAATACCCAGAGGCTTATAAGCAGGTACCAGACTTCAAAACATGGATTAAAGAACATGTGACGACTGATAATAAGAAACTTTATGTGGTAACGGGATCTCTATACTTCATTTCTCAGGTCAGAAAATGGGTTTTAGAGCAGGCAAGTGATGGTTAAGACTTGAAAGATGACATTTAGGGGCGTATAATAGCCCTCGTATGTTTTAAAAGTAAGGAGATCACAATGTTTCAACGTCTGAAAAACATTTTAATCGGTGAACCTTTAACTCATGATGATAGTGGTGACGGACACTTATTGTCCAAGATTCAGGCCTTGGCCATGTTGTCGAGTGATGCACTTTCATCTATCGCCTATGGTCCAGAGCAGGTCGTCTTGGTTCTGACAGCTGTATCTAGTGCGGCTATTTGGTGGTCAATCCCTATTGGGCTTTTGGTTCTCGTCCTTTTGGCCAGTCTTACCATTTCTTATAGACAGGTTATCAAAGCCTATCCTCAAGGTGGTGGCGCCTATATGGTAACGACGGAAAATCTGTCTCCTAAGTTTGGCTTGATAGCTGGTGGTAGTCTTTTGGTCGATTACATGTTGACGGTTGCTGTTTCAGTGGCCTCAGGTGCAGATGCCATTACTTCAGCCCTTCCCTTCCTGCATCCTTTCAATCTTGAAATATCAATGATTTTGGTGCTTGTTTTGATGGTTATGAACCTTAGGGGAATGCGTGAATCGGCAAAATCTTTGATGATACCAGTTTATCTCTTCATTGTTTCGACGCTATTCTTGTTGGGATTTGGTTTCTTTCAAATTTTAACGGGTCATATGCCTTACGCAGCCACAGCGCATTTAGGACAACCAATTACAGGTGTGTCATTGATTCTTATTTTAAGGGCCTTTACTTCAGGTTCTGCCTCATTGACAGGGGTAGAAGCTATCTCTAACGCGGTGCCTTTCTTTAAGAAACCTAAGGCCAAAAATGCAGCTTCGACCCTCTTTATCATGTCTAGCATTTTGGGGGCTATGTTTGCGGGAATCACCTTCCTCAACTGGTGGACAGGTATTACACCTCATGCAGGAGTAACCATCTTGTCACAAATGGCTAGAGAAATCCTTGGTCAGTCATGGATTGGTAGTATTCTATTTTACGTTTTCCAATTCTCTACTGCCATGATTCTTGCAGTAGCGGCTAACACAGGTTTTTCAGCCTTTCCGATGTTGTCCTTTAATATGGCGAAAAATAAATACATGCCTCACATGTACCTTGAAAAAGGGGCACGTATGGGATACTCTAATGGGATCTTGACACTTGCAATTGGTGCCATTACCCTTTTGTTTATTTTCCGAGGAAATACGGAACGTTTGATTCCGCTTTATACCATCGGTGTATTTATTCCATTTGCTCTTTCTCAAACGGGGATGGTTATCCATTGGATTCGTGAATATGGTAAGGGATTCTGGAAACACTCTTTAGCTAATATCTTGGGCGCCCTCATTTGTTATGCTATTGTTCTCATTCTCTTCCTTTTCCGTTTAGGAGATATCTGGCCATTCTTCCCAATTATTGCAATCTTGATGTGGATGTTCCTTAAGATTAAAAAACACTATAATGGTGTTGCTCAACAGTTGCGTATTGATGGAGCGGTAGAAGAACACCATTATCAAGGAAATATTGTTCTTATCCTCGTTGGGAATGTTACCAAGGCTAATATCGGAGCTATTTCCTATGCACGTTCTATTGGTGACAAGGTTATCGCCATGCATGTATCTACTAAGGATACTGAGAACAAGGACAAGGAAACTGAACAAGAGTTTAAAAAATATTTCCCTGAAATTGAGATGGTTCATATCCAATCACCGTACAGCTCAATCACTCAGTCAACCATTCAGTATGTGGACGAGGTCGCCACTCAAGCTGAGAAGGATAATGCGACTCTGACAGTCATGATTCCTCAGTTTGTACCTAAAAAATCATGGCAAACCATGCTTCACAACCAAATGAGTTTACGATTGAAATATTATCTCAAATGGCGTGAGAATATTGTGGTTTCATCCTATTCTTACCACTTGAAAGACTAAAAAATATAAGCGAAGATAACCTCTATATGAAAGGTGGTCTTCGCTTTTTTTGAGAATTAGGTAGCTAGGAAATCTTATTTTTTGCAAGAAAAATCCAGCAAAATAAGGTATAATAGATAGTATTATAACGTTGCAAGAGGAAATTATGGCAAATCAAGAAAAAGTAGAACAAGCAGTCTATCAACTATTGGAAGCTCTAGGTGAAAATCCTGAGCGTGAGGGACTTTTGGACACACCAAAACGTGTGGCTAAGATGTATGCTGAAATGTTTTCAGGTCTAAATGAAGACCCTAAGGATCAATTTACAGCTGTCTTTTCAGAAGTCCATGACGAAGTTGTCCTTGTCAAGGATATTCCTTTTTACTCTATGTGTGAGCACCATTTGGTTCCATTTTATGGTAAGGCCCACGTGGCTTATTTGCCAAGTGGAGACAAGGTGACAGGACTTTCCAAATTAGCGCGTGCGGTTGAAGTAGCTGCTCGTCGTCCGCAGTTGCAAGAACGTCTTACAGATCAAGTTGCTACAGCACTTGAAGAAGCTCTGAATCCTCGAGGAGTTTTTGTCATGGTTGAAGCAGAGCACATGTGCATGACCATGCGAGGCATTAAGAAACCAGGAAGTAAGACAATCACAACTGTCGCTAAGGGCCTTTATAAAGAAGACCGTGAAGAACGCAAGGAAATTCTTTCATTGATGCGTGATTTTTAGGAGTTAAGATGTTTATTGGCAAACATGAGATTGCAGGTAAGGCCTGTATTATGGGAATCTTGAATGTCACCCCTGATTCTTTCTCAGATGGTGGCGATTTTGACACTGTAGAAGATGCTTTGGCTCAGGTTGAGCGTATGATTGCCCAAGGGGCTGCCATTATCGATGTAGGTGGCGAATCTACAAGACCAGGAGCAGAATTTGTAACTGAGGAAGAAGAGATTGCTCGTATCGTGCCAGTTATTCAGGCTATCAAGGCAAAATATGATGTGCTCATCAGTATTGATACCTATAAGACAGCCACTGCCAGAGCTGCTCTTGAAGCAGGTGCAGATATTCTAAATGATGTCTGGGCTGGACTCTATGATGGTCAGATGCTAGCTTTAGCAGCTGAAAAGAATGTGCCGATTATTCTCATGCATAATCAAAAAGAAGAAGTATACAATGATGTCACAGAAGATGTCTGTACATTCCTCAGTCAACGTGCTCAGGCCGCCTTGGAAGCAGGTGTGGTCAAGGACAATATCTGGATTGATCCAGGCTTTGGCTTTGCGAAAAATGTCCAACACAATATTGACCTGCTAAAAGGTTTGGACAAGGTCGTTGCCCTAGGCTATCCTGTTCTTTTTGGGATTTCTCGTAAGCGTGTTGTGGACTACCTACTAGGTGGAAATACCCAAGCTAAGGACCGCGATCAGGGAACGGCTGCTCTATCTGGCTATGCTGTTAGCAAGGGTTGTCAGATTGTCCGTGTACATAATGTTGACGCCAATCGTGATATTGTTAAGACCATTTCAGGAATTCTATGATACTAAAAAAAGCTCAATTGAGCTTTTTTTCTTAGTCTTGAATTGTCCAAACGCTGACAGATTTTTCAGAAACTGGGAAGTCTCCCCATCCGTCTTCGTCAATGGTTACAGTATCAGAGCAGTTTCCAAGAATGTCATAGAAGGTTTGTCCAGCCCAATCACTACCAATTTCCATAGACTTGCTGTTAGCAGCATCATTAGAGATTGTTACAGCTAATGGAGCGCCATCTTCGTTGCCAGAGCGTGTCCATCCAATACAGTTTGGATCATCAAAGTAGTCTGTTTGCTCTCCGTAAGCTAGGTCTTTACGAGCGTAGAGCAAGGTATCTAGGGTTTCTTGGAAATTTTCTTGAGCAAATTCACCTTCGATTCCATAGTAGTCACCATAAAATAGGCAAGGAAGACCGTCTTCACGGAGAAGGATGAGAGCATAAGCAGCTGGTTTAAACCATTCTTCAACAGTAGATTCTAGAGCTTGTCCGCGTTGAGTGTCGTGGTTGTCTACGAAGGTTACAGCATGTTCAGGATGATTTTTGACCAAGGAATGATCGAAAATTGTCGTCAAATCATAATCGGCACCATCTAAGCTAGCCTTGTGTAGATTGTTGTGGAGGGGAACATCGACGAGGTCAAAACGTTTTTCAATCTTTTCAAGATAGATATTATTTTCCTCTTCGTTACCATTCCAAAATTCACCAAAGACATAGAAATCCTGACCTTGTTTTTCTTTGACATCACGAATAAAGTTACGCATGAAGAATGAATCAATGTGCTTGACTGCATCCATGCGGAATCCTTGAACGCCTGTTGTTTCAACGAACCAATCTGCCCATTCGTAAATGTTTTCAATAACTTCAGGGTGTTTATAGTCTAGGTTAGCATACATAAGGTAGTCAAAGTTACCATTCTCATTGTCAACCAAGTCGTTGTCTGCCCAACCTTTGTTGTCACCTTGGATAAGATAGATGCCACTTTTATTACGTTTGGCATCGAAGTCAGTTCCGTTAAAGTGGTACCAGTGCCATTCAAAATCGTTGTAGGCTTTATTACGTCCGTCAAAGGTGAAGTGTGTCCAACCTTCGATTTCAAATGGTTCGCTGATTTCTTGGGTACGGTCCTCTGGGTCAACTTCGACCACTTCGAAGGTCTCGAGTTTATCGGCTGCTGCCTTGTGGTTAAGCACAACGTCGGCCATAGGTACAATACCAACTTCTTTGAGTTGGTTGATAGCATTGAGATACTCTTCTTTGAGGCCGTATTTGGTGCGGACTGTTCCTTTTTGGTCGAATTCTCCAAGGTCAAAGAGGTCATAGACTCCGTAACCAACATCATCTTTGTTGGTGGCCTTAAAAGCAGGTGGCATCCAAACGTGGCTGATGCCCAGGTCTGCTAAATGTTGGGCATCATCAGCCAAATTGTTCCAGTGTTGACCGTCACTTGGAAGATACCATTCAAAGTATTGCATTGCGGTTTGATTTGTCATAGTTTTTTCCTTAATTAGTTGAGATAGTCTTGCTTGTAATCAGGAATCTTTTTAACTCCTGTGCCTATATTTTACCAAATCAGAAGAATTATGCAACCGATTGCATACGCGTAAACACAATAACTTCAGATCTGTCTAAAATATCATACTAATTAGAGACCAACTTTTCAACTGTTTTGTGCTAGAATAAAGAGGAGTATAGTCGTTTTAAGGAGAAACTATGGATAAAATTATTTTAAATGGTTGCCGTTTTTATGGTTATCACGGGGCTTTTGCTGAGGAACAGACCCTGGGACAAATTTTTGTGGTAGATTTGGAATTGACTGTTGATTTAACTAAGGCCTCACAGAGTGACAATCTAGATGATACGGTTCACTATGGATTGGTTTTTGAAGCTGTGCAAAAACAAGTGGAAGATAAAAAGTACATTTTGATTGAGCGTTTGGCTGGTGCGATTTGTGAGGATTTATTTGCACAGTTTCCACCAATTCAATCTATTAAAGTTCGAATTACCAAGGAAAATCCACCAATTAATGGGCATTATAAGAGTGTTGGAATCGAATTGGAGCGTAACCGATGACAAGAGTTTATTTGAGTTTGGGATCTAATATGGGAGACCGTCAAGGCTATCTTCAAAAAGCTGTGAAGGCCTTGAATGACTTACCTGAGACGGAGGTTAAAGCGGTATCCTCTTATTATGAAACGGCTGCTTGGGGACTGACAGATCAGGCTGATTTTTTGAATCTTGCCTTGGCTTTAGAGACGAAGTTGCCAGCTGAAAGCTTACTAAGGTCATGTCAGCAAATTGAAAAAGACCTTGATCGCGTTCGTCATGAGCATTGGGGGCCTCGGACAGTAGATATCGATATTCTTCTATATGGGCAGGAAATTTGGGAGACTGAGCACCTTAAAGTGCCCCACCCTTATATGAGCCAGAGAGCTTTTGTTTTGGTGCCCTTAGTAGAAATAGCAGATGATTTGGTTGACCCCAAAACTGGGCAAGCCTACAAAAATTATTTGAGTCAATTAAACACTAGTGATGTCCGTAAGTTGGAGCTTATGGACTAGCTTTGCGTGAAATTCCTTGTCGTCAAGATGGGGAATTTTTGCTATAATTAAACTTGGCTTTTTGCTGTATTTTTCTTCTAATTTTTAGGGAAAAATACTAACTCATTTTTAGGTAGTGATAGTAATATGGGGAAGTCTATCACGATACCTACAAAGAAATCAATGTATAGAAAAAGTATGGAAAATAACATGTTAGATGAACTTAAAGAAGATTTAGTGGGGATTGATATTCGTTTCGACGAACCCTTAAAACGTTATACATATACCAAGGTTGGTGGTCCAGCAGATTATTTGGCCTTTCCACGTAACCGCTATGAACTCTCTCGTATTGTCAAATTTGCTAATAAGCATGACATTCCTTGGATGGTGCTTGGTAATGCCAGTAATTTGATTGTCCGTGACGGTGGTATCAGAGGTTTTGTGATTATGTTTGACAGACTTAATGGTATCGCAGTTAATGGTTATCAAATTGAAGCTGAAGCGGGAGCTAACTTGATTGCGACAACCAAGGTGGCTCGTTTCCAAAGTTTGACCGGTTTTGAATTTGCTGCGGGGATTCCAGGTAGTATTGGTGGTGCTGTCTTTATGAATGCTGGTGCCTATGGTGGCGAGATTGCCCATATCTTGGTTTCTGCTCAGGTTCTTACAAAAGATGGTGATATTCGTACGATTGACGCAAGGGATATGCGTTTTGGTTATCGTCGTTCAGTGCTCCAAGAAACAGGTGAAGTGGTTATCTCAGCTAAATTTAACCTCAAACCAGGAGATTACGAGCAAATCAAGAATGAGATGAATCGTCTTAATCATTTGCGAGAGCTTAAACAACCTCTTGAATACCCTTCATGTGGTTCGGTCTTTAAACGCCCACCAGGTCATTTTGCGGGTCAGCTTATTGTGGAAGCTAATCTCAAGGGACATCGTATCGGTGGTGTTGAGGTGTCAACTAAGCATGCTGGATTCATGGTCAATGTTGATCACGGAACAGCTAAAGACTATGAAGACCTTATTGCAGATGTCATCGCTAAGGTTAAGGAAAATTCAGGTGTTACACTAGAGCCTGAAGTACGTATCATTGGCGACAAATAAAACTAATAAAACCCTATCCCTATATTTGCTATCCATGGAGGATTTATGACAATTGACTAATCCGATTATTGCCTTTCGAAACGTCTCAAAAGTGTTTGAAGACAGTGGCACACAAGTTTTAAAAGACATCAACTTTGAACTAGAAGAAGGTAAGTTCTATACCCTACTCGGAGCTTCTGGTTCTGGTAAATCAACAATTTTGAACATCATTGCGGGTCTCTTAGATGCGACCAGTGGTGACGTCCTTTTGGATGGAAAGCGTATCAATGATATTCCTATTAATAAAAGGGATGTCCACACCGTTTTCCAATCTTATGCCCTCTTTCCACATATGAATGTCTTTGACAATGTGGCTTTTGCCCTTAAATTGAAAAAGGTGCCAAAAAAGGAAATTGAAGAGCGTGTAGAAGAAGCCTTAAAGATGGTTCAACTCAATGGTTATCAAAAACGCTCAATTCAAAAATTATCAGGTGGTCAACGTCAACGTGTGGCCATTGCCCGAGCAATTATTAACCAGCCACGTGTGGTCCTTTTGGATGAGCCCTTGTCAGCACTGGATTTGAAACTACGTACTGAAATGCAATACGAGTTGCGTGAATTGCAGCAACGTCTAGGGATTACTTTTGTCTTTGTTACCCACGACCAAGAAGAAGCCTTGGCCATGTCGGATTGGATTTTTGTTATGAACGATGGTGAAATTGTTCAATCAGGAACTCCAGTTGATATCTATGACGAACCTATCAATCACTTCGTTGCAACCTTTATTGGAGAATCTAACATCCTTCCAGGTGTTATGATTGAGGACTATTTGGTTGAGTTCAATGGGAAACGTTTTGAATCTGTCGATGGAGGAATGCGTCCTAACGAACCTGTCGAAGTTGTTATTCGTCCTGAAGATTTGCAGATTACACTTCCTGAGGAAGGCAAATTGCAAGTTCGCGTGGAAACTCAGCTCTTCCGTGGAGTCCACTATGAAATCATTGCCTATGACAATCTTGGTAATGAATGGATGATTCACTCAACCCGTAAGGCGATTGAGGGTGAGATTATCGGTCTTGATTTTACGCCTGAGGATATTCATATCATGCGTCTTAATGAGACAGAAGAAGAATTCGATGCACGTATTGAAGAATATGTGGAAGTGGAAGAACATGAAGATGGCTTGATTAATGCCATTGAGGAGGAGCGCTATGAAGAAAACAGCTAGCCTCTTCTCGGTACCTTACCTCCTATGGCTCTTACTCTTCGTGGTTGCTCCAGTGCTCATGCTACTCTATCAGTCTTTCTTTGATATCAGTGGCAACTTTACATTGGATAATTATGGCACCTTCTTTTCAAGTTGGACTTACTTAAGGATGAGTTTTAACTCAGTTCTTTATGCAGCCATCATTACTCTAGTAACTCTCCTCATCTCTTATCCGACGGCATATCTTTTAACCAGACTGAAGCATAAGCAACTTTGGTTAATGTTGGTCATTTTGCCAACCTGGGTCAATCTCCTTCTGAAAGCCTATGCTTTTATGGGGATTTTTGGTCAACAAGGCGGTATCAATGCCTTTCTCGGTTTCTTTGGGATTGCACCCATGCAAATTCTCTTTACGGATTTCTCCTTTATTTTCGTAGCTAGTTACATTGAAATTCCCTTTATGATTCTACCGATTTTCAATGTACTAGATGATTTGGATGAAAATATTGTGAATGCAAGTAAAGATTTGGGAGCCAATGATTGGCAGACCTTTACCAAGGTTATTTTTCCCTTATCGCTTAATGGGGTACGCTCTGGCGTCCAGTCGGTCTTTATTCCTAGTCTCAGCCTCTTTATGCTGACACGTTTGATTGGTGGTAACCGAGTTATCACCTTAGGGACAGCTATCGAACAGCACTTCCTCACGACACAAAACTGGGGAATGGGGGCAACCATTGGTGTTGTTCTTATTGCTGCTATGATTGCGACAATGTGGTTAACAAAGGAGAGACGTCAATGAAAAAATTTGCAAATCTCTATTTAGCTCTTGTCTTTGTTATCCTTTACCTGCCAATCTTCTATTTAATCGCCTATTCTTTCAATAGTGGTGGCGATATGAATAGTTTCACAGGTGTTACTCTGGATAACTACCAGAGCATGTTTTCAGATAGCCGTCTTATGTTAATTCTGGCTCAAACCTTCTTTTTAGCTTTCCTTAGCGCTCTTCTGGCAACGATTATTGGTACCTTTGGGTCTATCTTTATCTATGAGAGTAAACAGAAGCAGCAGACTGGGATTTTATCCCTAAATAACGTGCTCATGGTTGCACCGGACGTCATGATTGGTGCAAGTTTCTTGATTCTCTTCACCTTGATTGGTTTCCAACTAGGCTTTGTATCTGTCTTATTGAGTCACATTGCCTTTTCAATCCCAATCGTGGTTCTCATGGTGTTGCCACGTCTCAAGGAAATGAATCGAGATATGGTGAATGCCGCTTATGACCTAGGTGCAACTCAATGGCAGATGTTACGTGAGGTTATGTTGCCATACTTGACACCTGGTATTATTGCTGGTTATTTCATGGCCTTTACCTATTCGTTGGATGACTTTGCAGTAACCTTCTTTGTAACGGGGAATGGTTTTTCAACACTTGCTGTGGAAATTTACTCACGTGCACGTAAGGGGATTTCTCTGGAAATCAATGCCTTGTCAACCGTTGTTTTCCTATTCTCTATTCTTTTAGTGATAGGTTATTATGCGATTACCAAGGAGAAGGAGGAGCAGGATGCGTAGACTCTATCAATTTCTGGCAGGTATCTTAGCCATTATCTTCTTCCTTTGGGGCATCTCTGCCTACATGCAGAGTCGTACAGGAAATGTGTCAGACAAATTAGTTATCTATAACTGGGGTGATTATATTGACCCAGACCTTCTGACCAAGTTTACAAAAGAAACGGGCATCAAGGTCCAGTACGAAACCTTTGATTCCAATGAAGCCATGTATACCAAGATTAAGCAGGGCGGAACAACCTACGATATCGCTGTGCCGTCAGACTATACCATTGATAAAATGGTTAAGGAAGACCTTTTGGTGAAGTTGGATAAATCTAAAATCAAAGGTTTTGACCAGATTGGTTCAAGCTTTAAAGGGCTTAGTTTTGACCCTCACAATGACTATTCCATCCCTTATTTCTGGGGAACTGTCGGTATTGTTTATAATACAAAATTGGTGAAAAAAGTACCACAGCACTGGGATGATCTTTGGTCACCAGATTACAAAAACCAGATTATGCTAGTTGATGGTGCGCGTGAAGTCCTTGGTTTCTCACTCAATAGCCTGGGATATAGCTTGAATACGAAGAACATGACTGAATTGCGTTTGGCTGAAACTAAACTTAATAGTCTAACACCAAATATCAAGGCTATTGTTGGTGACGAGATGAAGGGCTACATGGTTCAAGGTGATGCGGCCATAGGAGTAACCTTCTCAGGGGAAGCTAGTGAGATGCTTGATAAAAATGAGGACCTACGTTATGTTGTTCCATCTGAAGGCTCAAACCTTTGGTTTGATAATCTGGTGATTCCTAAGACTGTAAAGCATGAAAAAGAGGCATATGCCTTTATCAACTTCATGCTTAAACCAGAAAATGCAGCCCAAAATGCTGAATATATCGGTTACGCCACACCTAACCAAGCAGCTAAAGCCTTGCTTCCAAAGAGTATCACCGATGATAAAGCCTTTTATCCATCAGAATTAACCATTAAAAATCTTGAAGTCTATAACAACTTGGGACAAAAATGGCTAGGAATCTATAACGATATTTACCTTCAAGTCAAGATGTATCGTAAATAAGTCTTTTGAGATTTGAGTTTTAGATGCCATCTAGAATGATTCTTCAAACGATTTTATTTTCGAAAATACTAAGAGGCTGAAACGCAATCGTTTCAGCCTTTTTTCTTACATCAAAAAGTCTCGCCTGTTGCGTACAACTCTCTCGATTGACAGGAGCTTCCAACTTTTTAGGAGTGCTAACACATAAGCGATAAAGAAAGTGTCTCTTTTATACTATTTCGAACGAGCTATACTATTTTTTTTTGAAAAATTGTATCACTGTGCTATAATAAAGCAAAGAAGTTTTTTATGTTTATTTTGGAGGACTTAACATGCAAGCAGCACTTCTCTTTTTACTGTTTTCCTTCCTGATTATTTTGGGAATTCTCATCAGTATGCTTTACGTTGTACGTCAACAGTCAGTGGCTATCGTCGAACGTTTTGGACGTTATCAAAAAATTGCAACGAGTGGGATTCATATGCGTTTACCATTTGGTATCGATAAAATTGCCGCTCGTATTCAACTACGTTTGCTTCAAAGTGAGATTGTGGTTGAGACTAAAACAAAGGACAATGTCTTTGTCATGATGAATGTGGCTACTCAATATCGTGTTAATGAGCAAAATGTAACAGATGCTTACTATAAACTCATGCGTCCAGAAGCTCAAATTAAATCATACATTGAGGATGCTCTCCGTTCATCAGTTCCTAAATTGACACTTGATGAGCTCTTTGAGAAGAAGGATGAAATTGCCCTTGAGGTTCAACACCAAGTGGCCGAAGAAATGACAACTTATGGGTATATCATTGTTAAGACCTTGATTACCAAAGTTGAACCAGATGCTGAAGTTAAACAGTCTATGAACGAAATCAATGCTGCTCAACGTAAGCGTGTAGCAGCTCAAGAATTGGCAGAAGCTGATAAGATTAAGATTGTCACAGCAGCTGAAGCCGAAGCTGAAAAAGATCGTCTTCACGGGGTTGGTATTGCCCAACAACGTAAGGCAATCGTTGATGGATTGGCTGAATCTATCGCAGAACTTAAAGAGGCCAATGTGGGTATGTCTGAAGAGCAGATTATGTCTATTCTCTTGACTAACCAATACTTAGATACGCTTAATACTTTTGCGGCTAAAGGCAATCAAACCTTATTCCTACCAAATAATCCAAACGGTGTGGATGATATTCGTACCCAAATTTTGTCAGCCTTAAAGACAGATAATAAAAATTAAGCACAAAAAGAAGCCAGATCTATACGATCTGACTTTTTTTGTTTTATTTTTCTAGGAATTGTGTCAAACGGATAACTTCAATCTTATAGCCATCTGGATCAGTGATAAAGTAGTACATTTTTGGTTTACCAGGAAGACCTGAGAGGTCTGTGACAGTATAGCCAGCCTCTTTATGAGCTTGGTGTGTAGCTTCTAGGTCATCAACACCAACGGCGATATGACCATATCCATCTCCGAGATCATAAGCTTCATGGTCGTAGTTGTAGGTTAATTCTAACTCGTAATCAGGATCATCTTCGAGTTGCAAGTAGACAAGGGTGAACTTATATTCTGGAAAATCATTGCGACGAGCTTCTTTGAAACCAAGAGCTTCTTTATAAAATTTAAGTGAGGCTTCTAGGTCCTTGACACGGACACAAGTGTGTAGAAATTTAGTCATGTGAGATACTCCTTTTATCTAATTCTGTAAGTTTATGATAGCATTTTGGAACCGTTTTTTCTAGTTTTTGCTATTTTGTGTTATAATGACGAATAACAATCTGTGGAGGATGCTTATGACGATTTTAGCGATTGATTTTGGGGGAACACAGGTGAAGTCAGCACTTGTTTCGGAGGAGTTTGCCATTGAAAAGAGTCTGCCGACGCAGTCATCCCCACAAACCTTGGAACAAGCTATTGACGTGATTGATCAGATAGTTACTTCGGTTGAAGAAGAACTATCAGGTATTGCAATTAGTGTTCCAGGGACGGTTGATACTGAGGAGGGTGTCATTTATCATGGTGGCTTATTGAGGTTCTTTCACGGCTTTCGTATTAAAGAGGTCCTCGAAGCTAAGTACCATCTGCCTGTGATGGCTCTTAATGACGGTAAAGCAGTAGCCTTGGCAGAGCTAGCCACAGGTCATTTGCAAGGAGTGACCAATGGTGCAGCCCTTGTTTTGGGTTCAGGTCTAGGTGGTGGATTTATTATTAATGGTAAACTTTTTCAAGGAAGCCACTTTCAAGCGGGTGAGTTGACCTTTCTTTTACCAGTTCAAATGGAAAAAGTTGATCCTTCATTGATGCGAGGCATGACTTTGTCGGCTGTCGGTTTAATTACCAAGGTAAATGAAGTGCTAGGTAATTCAGATTTAAAGGATGGTTTAGCCGCATTTAAGGCCATAAATGCAGGAGATAAAACAGTCTATTCGCTTTTTGAAAACTATTGTCGTAATCTAGCCATTACCATTTTGAATCTTCAAACCATCTTTGATATGGAAACCTTTGTTATTGGAGGTGGCATTTCAGCCCAGCCGATTCTTATCGAGGAGGTCAACCGCCAGTTTGATAAGGTTCACCATGAGATTGACTTTATCGGTAAAATTATTAAACGTCCCGAGATTGTTGCTTGTCATCATCATAGTGGAGCTAATCTAATTGGGGCAGCCTATTTTCTTAAGCAAAAATAAACGGATACTAAAATCAATTACTGATAAGAATATACATAAAATACCTAACTTTTTTGAGGCGAGCGGTTAATCCCGTTCGTTTTTTACTGTTAACACTTTACAATATTCAGAAAATTCGCTATAATAGGACCATTAAAATTTTGGAGGTGTCTTTATGACAATTTATAATTTCTCAGCAGGACCTGCTACATTACCAAAACCTGTGCTCGAAAAAGCACAAGCTGAATTGCTTAACTATCAAGATTCCGGTATGTCCGTGCTAGAAATGTCCCACCGTTCTCCAGAATTTGACAAAATCGTTAAAGATGCGGAAGCGACACTTCGTGAGCTCATGGCCATTCCTGATAACTATAAGGTTATTTTCTTGCAAGGTGGTGCTTCAACACAATTTACAATGGTCCCACTTAACCTCGCTCAAGGTAAGAAAGCTTACTACCTTGTAGGTGGTTCATGGGGTAAAAAAGCTTATACAGAAGCTATTAAACTTTCAAAAACCATTCCTTTTGAACCAATTCTTTTGGCCTCTTCAGAAGAAACTGTTTACGATCACATCCCAAGCTTTGACCCAGCAACAATTGATCCAGAAGCTGCCTATGTTCACTTGACAACGAACAATACCATTGAAGGAACATCTATCTACGATTTGCCTGATACTAATGGTGTGCCAATTGTAGCTGACATGTCTTCAAATATTTTGGCTGCTCGTTACAATGTTGAGGACTTTGCTCTTATCTATGCTGGTGCTCAGAAAAATATTGGACCTGCTGGGGTGACAGTGGTTATCGTTCGTGAAGATTTCCTTAACGACCAACCACAATTGTCTGCCATGTTGGATTACCGTATTCAAGCTGAAGCAGGATCACTTTACAATACACCACCATGTTTCAACATCTATATTTCAAAACTTGTCTTTGACTGGGTTAAAAATGAAATTGGTGGCGTGGACAAGATGGCTGAAATTCAACGTGAGAAATCAGGTCTTCTCTACGACTACATTGAATCATCTGATTTCTACACAAATCCTGTCAAAGATGCCAAGGATCGTTCTGTCTGCAATATCCCATTTGTAACACCAAGTAAAGAGTTGGATGCTAAATTTGTAGCAGAAGCAGATGCTCTTGGTTTCAAGAATATCAAAGGACACCGTTCTGTAGGTGGTATGCGTGCTAGTGTTTATAACGCTTTCCCACGTCAGGGTGTACTTGACTTGATTGACTTTATGAAGAAATTTGAAGCCGAAAATAAATAATTAGGTAAAGAGATGGAAATTAGACAAGCCTTCCCAAATGAAATTGGGGCTATCATGACTGTGATTGAGAGTGCTAGAACTGCTTTAGCAGAAGCGGGGAGTACCCAATGGCAAGGAGCTGATGGTTACCCTACTGAAGAAACTATCTTTGACGATGTCCTTAGTGGGCAGGCCTATGTAGGAATTGTTGATGGTCAAATCGTTTCTTATGCTGCGGTGATTGTTGATGGAGACCCTGCTTACGACAAAATCTATGATGGGGACTGGAAACACCACAATAAGCGCTATATTACTTTTCATAGAATCGCCGTTTTAAGTGAATTTACGGGTCAGGGCATTGCTCAAACCTTCATTCAAGGCCTTATTGAGGGAACGGATGCCCATGATTTCCGTTGCGATACGCATGAAAAGAATACTGTCATGCAGCATATTTTGGAGAAACTTGGCTATGTCTATTGTGGCAAGGTTCCTATTGATGGTGAACGTCTTGCTTATCAGAAAATCAAAACTAAGCGAGAGAAAGCCTTCTATCAAGAACTTGATGAAGCAGCTCACCACGGGATACATTGATTTAAGAGGAATAAAATTATGGTATTTAGTGTAAAAACGTATAACAATATTAACCAGATTGGTTTGAAAGAACTTGGAAATCATTTCCAAATTGATGGTGATTTAGCGGAAAACCCTGATGCTTATATCATTCGCAGTCAAAATCTCCATGACACTGTTTTTCCTGACAACTTGAAAGCTATCGCACGTGCTGGTGCAGGAACTAACAATATCCCAGTTGACGAAGCAACTGAAAAAGGGATTGTTGTCTTCAATACTCCAGGTGCCAATGCTAACGCTGTTAAAGAAGCTGTTTTGGCCTCTATCTTACTCTCAGCACGTGACTATATTGCAGCCAATGCTTGGGTTAACACACTTAGTGGTGACGATGTTCCTAAACAAATTGAAGCAGGTAAGAAACAGTTTGCAGGTAGCGAGATTACTGGTAAGACATTGGGTGTTATCGGGCTCGGTGCCATTGGTGCACGTATTGCCAATGATGCTTACCGTTTGGGAATGAAGGTCTATGGTTACGACCCATATGTTTCTATTGAAGCTGCCTGGAATATTTCTCACCATGTAAGACGTGTTTCTGATCTTAAAGAGATTTTTGAAAACTGTGATTATATCACTGTTCACGTTCCATTGACACCAGATACACAGGGAACTTTCAATGCGGATGCCTTTAACCTTATGCAAAAAGGGACAACTATCATTAACTTTGCCCGTGCAGAGTTGGTAGATAACGATGCTCTCTTTGATGCTTTGGAAACAGGTGTGGTTAAACGCTATATCACAGACTTTGGTACAGAAGATCTTCTCAACAAACCTAATGTGACTGTCTTCCCACACGTTGGTGGATCAACAGGTGAAGCAGAACTTAACTGTGCGATTATGGCTGGTCAAACCATCCGTCGTTTCATGGAAACAGGTGAAATTGTTAACTCTGTTAACTTCCCACGTGTGCAACAGGCCTTGAGTGCCCCATACCGTATCACTTTGATTAATAAAAACGTGCCTAATATTGTGGCTCGTATCTCTACTGCGGTTTCTGATTTTAATATCAATATCGATAATATCATCAACCGTTCTAAGGGCGACTATGCCTATACACTTCTTGACCTTGATGAAACAGACAAGTCTAAGATTGATGAATTGGTTGCTAAGTTTGAAGCTAGTGACAATATCGTTCGTGTGCGTTTGATTAAAGGTAAATAATAAGAGTTAATTGACAGGAACAAGAGATTCCTGTCTTTTTTGTTATAATAAAGACATGCTTTATCGTCAGTATTATTTATCTCCTATTGGACGCTTGTGCTTGGTGGCAAGTGACCAAGCGCTTTATGGTGTTTGGTTGGAGGGGCAAAAACATTTTCAGTCAGGAATCAGGGAAGAGGAGCTAGTAGACACCTCAAATCCTATCTTGAAAATGACCAAGAATTGGTTAGAGGCTTATTTTAAAGGTGATCATCCAAGTCCAGATACCCTCCCTCTAGCTGATAGAGGGACAACCTTTCAGCTAAAGGTTTGGTCAGCTTTACGGGACATTCCTGTGGGGGAGAGCAGAACTTATAGTCAGATTGGTAAAGTGATTTTATGTCAATCGGCACAGGCCGTAGGAACTGCTGTTGGTAAGAATCCTTGGTTGATTCTGGTCCCTTGCCATCGGGTTCTTCCTAGTAGTGGTCATATAGGAAATTACGCCGCAGGAGAAGACGCCAAGCGTTTCTTACTTCATTTAGAAGGCATTAGGTTTGACAATCCTTAGACAGATATCTTATGCTAGAAAAAAGGAGAAAAACATGTACACTTTTTATGAATATCCCAAATGTAGCACTTGTCGTAAGGCAAAGGCAGAACTCAATCAATTAGGTTTAGATGTTGAATCTATTAATATTAAGGAAAATCCACCTTCGGCTCAATTTTTAAAAGAGCTTTTGGCAGGGTCAGATTTAGAACTTAAGAAATTCTTCAATACGAGTGGTCAATCCTACCGCTCTCTAGGTCTAAAGGATAAGTTGCCAACCCTATCTCTTGATGAAGCTGTTGAACTCTTAGCTTCAGACGGTATGTTGATTAAACGTCCTATCTTGATTAAAGATGGTAAGGTCTTACAGGTTGGTTACCGTACGCCTTACCAAAACTTAAATTTATAAAAAATAAGCAAAAAATCTTGCCACAGTAAATAAAAGTATGGTAAGATTAAAACAGTTGCCGCTATAGTTAAATGGTATAATAGAGCAATGGTAATGCTCCGTTCCGAGTTCAATTCTCGGTGGTGGCATCTGTGATAAAGTCCAGCCTTAGGGTTGGATTTTTTTATATGAGTTTAAGCTTGTCTCTCTTCGAAGGTATGAGACAAATAAATCACCTATTATGCGAGAGTGTATTGAAAGCTCTAGTGTAGTAAAAACTTTAAATAGGCTATGCCTGCTGATTTATTTTGTGCCAAAGACATGATATAGCTTTGGATAAATTAATATAAAAAGTTTACTGATAATACTAAGTACTGCGAATTCTTCTTTGAGAGTTTGTGACGAGTCAAGTGCACTAAGATTTGAAGAAAATGCTTGGGCACTGGTCGGTGTTTGGTTTTATAGCGTTTAAGCAAATTAACTGTTAGACGGGTGATTATGACTATTGAGAATAGTCTCACGTCGATTCTAATACAACAAAAAGTCATCATATGATGACTTTTTGTTGTATTAGAATTTTGTGTTTATTTTCAAGGAGAGAATAGCAAACAGTATTCTTTAAACTAAGAACGTTTAAGAAGCTTTTTAAGTCCTTGGATAAGTTTGTATTTTAAAGGTTGTGGGTAATAACGGAAGGTTCCCATCTTACGAACAATATAACCGTTAAAGTTTTGTTTAAATCGTAGAACTCCATCAGAGCCGTCAAACACGCCTGTAATTCCAAGGAAATTATAACTCATAATATTTCTCTTCAAAGTGCATTTCATGGCATGATACTGAATTAAGAAAGCAGCAGAGAATTTTTGAAATTCTGTATAGGAACCTCCAAATAGATAGGTGGCCTGATCTTGTGTATATAGTATTAAAGCACAAGCAAGAAGTATCTTCTCTGTATTAATTTTTTGTTTGAGCTCTGAAATGATCTGTTTTTGTTTATTCAATTTTTGAGCTTGTTGCTCATACTGTTTGCTCTTAGGGTTCAGTGAGGTAAGTTTACTATTTATGTGATCTAAGCTTTTTTCAAAATCTAACTCTGCTACCAAGAAATCAGCGTTATCACCAAATGCATCATATAGATCTGTATAATAATCTAAACTTTTATCTTCAAACCCTTGCCTTTTTTTTTTTTTTTCTATAATCTTTTTGAATTCTGGGATTTCGCCTTTATTTATTTTGCGAACAATAACATTATAGTCGAGAGCAGTTTTGATGTTTCTGACGCTATTTTTGTTAAATGATTTTAATAAAGATGTTTCATCAAAGCCCTCAAGATTTTTCAAATAATGCCAAGTTGGTTCCCCTTCAGGATAGCCTACCTGTAAACCATCAAATTTGTAGCCAAGATCTGTTAGTGTAGAAATTAATTCTGTTTTCTCAGGTTCAGTAGGCTTTCCATCAATTTCAAATGTCTGATAAGTGTCGTCTGGCTTCACAACCAATTCTAGAGCTCCCTGTTTCTTAGCAAAAAGTTGTAATTCATGATAAAAACTCTTTAAATCGGATTCATTTGTATACGATGGACCACTATTAATTTCTATTCTGACTCCTCCAGTCAAATGCTTCATGAAAGCAATAGCAGCAACAGTAATTTCATTATTACTTTTCCAACCTAAAAACTTAGTCTCGAATCCTCTTTTTCTTAGGAGATTAGACATTGATACTGTTTGCATGAACGAATGTTCTTTACATTTTTCTATGAAAGATGTAAACTCTTCCTCTTTCAAAATTGTAAAACTCATTTTATTTCCTTTCGATTACAAGTAAATAGTTATATAAAATATTATAACAAAAATAAGTTCAGATGCTTCAAACTATCTGTATTTCAAATTGACTATAATCACAGAATGATAAAGTCTAGTAATTTTACATTATATAAATCTAGGTACAGTGAGCTTCCAGATTCTATCGTTGACAACGAAAGGAAGATAGCAGAAGCTTTTTGAACAACAGAAGTTGTTAAATCTGACGAGTTACCGTTTTATACACGTCATTTTATGAAAAATACAAAGTCTCCAAGGGTTGGTATTGTTGTTCCTAGGCTATAAAAAATCAAGGCTGGGTAAGTCGTCTAACATCTGATAATATTAGTGTTTATTTTATTCAAGGAAAGAAGCAACATCAATGGTGATTATTGATAAGTTAATCATTTGATATAGATCGATACCAATATTAAAAAGTGTCGGAGTAGTGTCTCCTACGTTTGGAGTTAGCAGGACTTTTAAAAGAAATAATGGAGCAATTTGAAAAAAATAATCAGCTTTCCTTCAGCTTTCTTTAAGCAACCCAAGCTACACTATAATCATCCTAATAAGTATTGCTGAACATGGTTCGGTAGAACTCACACCTCTGACGCTGAGTCAGACAGTGAAACTTTCTTTTTTTCATAAATTTCCCAAACAAGTCTAACCTACCATAGTTGGGCTTGTTTTTTGGAATAAGCAAATCAGCCTTTTCATCAAAAGTAAACGCTTACGCAAATTTAGTGAAAACGTTAGGCAAATTCAGTGAAAACGTCTAAAAAACCGTTAATTCGTTGACTTTCGTGG